>JAEEGL010848605.1_pt1 | contig 18626 bp, 18 predicted proteins | sample 9134231 | NCBI WGS metagenome assembly JAEEGL01 (sample SAMN16246548, study PRJNA631951) | gut metagenome | biome: gut microbiome; feature: rumen; material: fiber-attached | host: Bos | place: Iran: Karaj | collected 2018-10 | reverse complement strand
TATAGAATTTTTTTAGAAATTTATTTCTTTAGAATTATTGATTGGCGCGCTTAGTAAGCTAATTTTAACATTTAAGTTTTTACTATAAAAAATGAAATGTTAAAAAACCCTGGAATGATAGTTTTAGCTGCTTACTTTACATCACGTTACAAGCATTTGAGGCAAAATTTTTATGCACGTTACAAGACTTTTTATTGCTTTTTGAATAAAAAACAAAAGGTTGGATTTTTATCAATCCAACCTTTTTATTAAAACATTTTCATTTTTTATACATCAACTGCTTCAGCGGAATCTTCTGCTTGTTTATTAAGTTCGGCCCATTCTTGTTTTCTCAATCGTTCATTGAGCTTCAAGTCATCGTCTGACCAACGCAAATATTTGCGTACAAGCATCTCATTTGAAAAGAACTTAATTTCGTTGCCGTTGGCATCAGTATCAACAAGCGAATCTTTCATAGACTGAATAAATTCAACTGACTTCTGCATCAAATCTTGTTCCATTAAATTTTCAAAAACGTTATATGATGTATACTCAAGTTGAATAGAATTTAACAGTTCGTGATTGTCTACAATTTCTGGGACATCAATACAAAGTTGAATAAGAATAGGCTTTATTATTATTTCTGAAAATGTATTTCTTAATCGAGCAACATAACGTCCAAAATCAATTTCAGAACGAGCGTATGACGTTGCATCAGCGCCAAACCATGATTCGCCTGATTCCAAGTCGAAACGTGAAAAAGGAATTTTTGAAATACGATATAGTTGTTTCTTAAAATATGTCAATTGGTCAGAATTATTCAAGTCAGGACCTTCGCCTGATATTGTTTCAATATTCGGCGAACCCGAATCAGATTCAGGCAACCAATAGTCTTTTGAAAATCCAAAATTGACATTGCCGTTGACTTTCAATTCGCCGGTGTCCATATTTAATTTTATGTCCTCTTTGTACTGTTGCATCGCTGTACCTATCGTTTGTGCGGCACGTGCCTTGTTCATACCCTTAACAGGAATGGTATATTTCATACGCCATTGAGCCTGGGTAAAAGTCCAAATTACTTGGGCCTGCTCCAAAATACGATAAATATTATAAGGACGTATCAAACGTTCAAGATACGACAAACGGCATGATGATTGTGTTTCTTGAAATTGAATATAAATAACTTGCGAATCAAGCAATGTACGTTCATAATTTTGAAGACCAGAAAATTGTACCCAATATGTTTTTCCGTTTTTGAATTTGCGGGTTAATGTAGCAGGGTCAAGCGGAATTAAACCTATTATTTTAGTAGGTTTTTCGAGCGAATCGAAAATTATTTCCCAAGCAAGAATACCTTCAATCAACCATCGTTTCATATCGTCCCATCCTTTACGATGCCATTGTAATTGTTTATAAAGGAAATTAAACGAATTAGAAATGGATTGTTCAACACGTTTTTGAACCTCAGGAACAAGTTTTTCTCTTTCTGTTGGGTCAACTTTAGGTTTTGCGAAATATGTATTTGTTGCGTCATACACAATGCATTCATTAGTCATTGTATCAAGGATATCCTCCAATTCAGGTTGAAGCGCAAGCTTTCGGAGCATGTCTCTTTTAGTACAAAAATCCTTTTCCTGAAAATCTTTATCGCTATTGTCTTTTTGTTTCCAAGATGAAGATAATGTATTGTATACTGCCGAATGAATCATCTTTGCATCAGATGATAATAAATCTTTATCAGCAGGCAACGCCCTCATGTTCTTAATAATGTCACCTTCATAATTCAATCCTAAACGTGACAATTGTGAGAAAATTTTATCAATAAAACGCTTTCTTTTCTTAGGTTTTTCTTCCTTATTGCCGTACCATTTTTTATCAAAATTAGTTGTTTCTTTTAACCCTTGAATATTATTCATTGGGTCATCAGATTTTTTCTTTGATTCAAACAAATCTTCAAGAAATGCGTCTCCTTGTTTCTGACGCTCAACTATACGGACATCACCACCAATGTCCAATGAATCAAGCACATTGTCTATATATGATAAATCGTCCATTTTTAATTATTGTCCTCTGATTCTTTCATTTGTAGGATAAAATCTTTGTTACCCTTTGTTAATTTTATTTCAGATGGTGTATCATCTGATGAAGTGTCATCAGACGAATCGTCAGCTGATTGTTCAAAATTTAGTTCTAATTGTATGTTTCTCAACGACTTTGTCAACCTGTCAATAATAACATCTATCTTGTCTTGTATTTTAACAGTTGCCATTTGTAACCCTTTGAGCGACATATAAAGCGATGCATTTGTCGGATCTTTGCCTATTGAACGAACCAAAATATCGTGTATTTGCTCATTCGCAAAACGCATTTTTAATTGCGTTGTTAATGTATCAAGTTCAGCATCAATCTTTTTCTTAAGACGTGGCTGCTCTTTCATTAACTTTTCATTTCCATAAATTGCCTGAAGATTTCCTACCAACGCGTCAGCATACTGAAATGCTTCCTGGGTTATTGCGTCAGTATCAAACTGAACAATTTCATCAGGGTCAATTTCTAAATTATCGTCTTGTTCAATAATATCTTTACTCATTTATTCATTTGTGTATTTTGTCAAAGAATTGTGAACTGCCACAGTCAGGTCTTCTTTTATCTTATTTTGCATCTTTTTAATCAAAAAACCTGCTATTTCTTCATATTCAATGTTCATTAATTCATGGAGACTGTTCAGTTTGTTTGCTGATTTCTTGTCCCATTTTATTGAAATTGAAATAGGAGGCAATTGAATATTATTAAATGCGCGCTCAAGAATTACATCATTGCTGCTTTGTCCTGTTTGTTGTTCTTGAACAACAGGACGCGCTGGTGCAGATGGCGTTAAACCAGAAAACATTTTTTGTATCATTGCAGCGTCTTCTGGTGTGGGTTTATCCAACGAACCTCCTTTAGGATCATTGTCCTGAATATAATCTTGTATCATATTCATTGTGAATCGTCTACCGTCAGTTGTATATATCACAGGGCAATTATCTTCAAGCAAACAGTCCTTTACTGTAAAAGAATCTCCGGTATGTTGGTTAACCCACGTTCCTGTCATCATTAAGTTTTCGTTCATAATTTGGTTGTGATTTTTTTTATTTGAAAGCTGTCTCAAAAATTGGAACGAGCTCAGGAACCTTTGATAGAGCAGTTGCTATTGCTGCTATTCGTTCAGGCTCTTCATTATTAAAATATAATATATGTGAATTTGGAAATTTATAAATGAAGTTTATAAGATTCGATGTGCCCGATTTTTCAAATTCTTCCTGAGCATTAAAATCTGAATTTTCATTTGATTTTGCTTTCCAATGTTCGAATCGTTTTGAGCGTGTGTTGTCTATCCAAATGATAATTGTTTCTCCTAAATTGCGATTTGCTGGAATTTGAATAAACTCCCTTGGAGTGAGTGTTATAAAATCGCATTTATCAAATTCATTAAGTGTCGAACCTACAAAAACGCCATCTTCGGCATCATAAAACGTATCAATATATAAATATGAATTATTGTCAAAGATTTCTTTGACTGTAATAGGTTCTAAATAATCATCATACGCCTCGGGGTCAGATGAGAATTTTCTGCAAGGTTGTAAACCATGTTGCTTCATAAATTCGCGTATTTCTTTTTTACCCGAATCATGAAGACCGATTATAATAATTTTCATAAAATATATCTTTTTGAGAATGTTTGAAATATAATAAATTTTAATTCTCAAAAAGGATATATTTTACTCAATTTTGTTAATTATTTTGAACTCTAACATACAAACCGCATAGGCATTTCTTATCTTTCAAATATGAATTGCAAGGACAACACGCTGTTTTTTGTGTCAAACACATTTTTGTTTTGTCTATCATATAAAGAATTTTGTTCAATTCTTTGTCATTAGGGTTTAATTCAAAACCTGATATTCTCTTTATTTTTATCATTATTCAATCGTTTTAATATTTCACTAAATGTTACAGGACAATAATTATTATTTTCAACACCCACATCATATTGTGTATCAAATAAATAAGCAAGTCGTGGAACGTCTTGACCGTTTGTATTTGTAGGACTTGAATGAACGTGACCAAATAATTGTATTGTTTTATTTTCATCAAACGTTCCTGCATAACAAAGGAACGGATAGTGATTCATATATACTTTACGTCCGTCAATTTGTATAAGCATCTGAGGAACAACTTGAACAAACAAATCTTTCATTCGTGACGAATCCAAAGCGACATTTCTCATATCATGATTTCCATAAATCAAATATATTTGTCCGTTCAGTTGATGACGATATTTTTCCCAGGAAGAAATATTGCCGAAACAAAAATCGCCCAAATGAAAAACAATATCATCTTTACCCACACACGCGTTCCAATTGTCAATTATTGTTTTGTCGTGCTCATCAATTGAAGCAAAGCATCTATTGCCCCATATCGAATTGCCTTTTATAATATTGTTATGTCCGAAATGCGTGTCAGACGTAAAAAAGACCTTTGACGAATCAAAGGTCTGTATATTATGTTCGAGTTTTTTATTCATCAATTCCTATAAAATTTTCAAAATCAAACGACCTCCAGCCTTTCTTGTCCAAGTCAAAATAACGGACAATATTATCAGGAGCAGGCATTCCATTGCCGTTAGGTGTTGCTCCGTTTTCATCAACAATATCTGATTTTGTAGTTCCGAATGCTTGACGTTTTTCACTGTTTTTCTTTATGAACGAAAATTTTACTTCGTTTTCATTCAATAATTTCTTAAATTCTGCGATTTCCATTTTCTCTAATTTTTTTAATTATTTTGTTATGTTTTTCCTTAGAATACGAAGATAGTAATTTCCTACTTGATATGAACTTATGAAAGGTAATTTTTCTGATTCGTCACGTGTATCAATCAAGCAATAACCTGATTTGTAATAAAATGCAAGTTTATCAAAAATAATGCTTTTTGAAAAGTTTTTGCTCTTTGCTTTGGCAATTTCCCTTTCAAGAGATTTGACTGCTTCTTTGCATTCTTTAATTTGATAATCAGAAGCATTTACCCAATCAAAATTTTTTCTAAATTCTGAAATAATGTTTTCAGTATATTTTACCTCTTTGTCAACTTGAGCGTAAAATTCCTCTTCATTGACGTTAACTTTATCGAACTGATTTTGAAGTTCAATTGCTCGTCTACGAAATTCTTCAACGTCAGCAATAAATTCTTTTGCATCAAATGACGTTTTCTTTACTCCGTTATATTTATCTGACAATTTTCTAAAATCATCAGGAATATAATTATAAGGAACATCAAAACGAATATCTGTTTTGCCATCTTTGAACAGCTGTTCAATATAATCGTGACGCAAGCAGATAAAAACATCGCTTCCGTAAGTTGTTTGAGACATTGGAATACCTTTATAAACCCAAAAGGTAAATTTGTTTCCATCGTCCGAAAAATTATATTCAGGTAACGCCTGAATCATGTATTTGTTATCAATTCTTATTACCATAATTTTTAATTTTTGTTTGTTATGTACAAACAAATATAAAATTATGATATTAAAAATTTACTATTTTCTTGGAATTTTTCTTCCTGTTTTTTTACATGTAAAGAACAGTGATTTATACCCAAAATATTCTTTTGCATACAATTCATTGTCTGACATCAATAATTCTTGAATAAATGATAATGGGTGTTTTAATATTAAACGTATTCTTTTCATTTTACAAAAACAATTCTTTTCAGAAACGATTGAGGTATTTTGCTTCGATAACGATTTATATAATATGTGAATGAGGAATCAAGAATAAACGTTTCTGAGGCGTCATCGGGAGAACGTGTTGAACGTCCGCATTCTTGAATCAGCGTTTTTATCATTTCATAATTATACCAATCGTTATCAAGTTCTGCTTTTATTTTTGTTCGTTCGTCTGCAAGAGATGCAAAAGGCAATTTAACAACAACTTGAAATTCGGACAAATCGTCTTTTAAGTCTACACCTGTTGTCATTGAAGGCGACACAAGAACAGAATTTTTTGAGCGTTTATGTAATTCAATTAATTCCTCATTTGTTGTATCGTTGACTTTCATTAACATTCTGTCCCTATTTTCAAATGAAATTTCTTTTGTTCCACTTGTCAATTCATTTGCTATACGATAATTTGATGTATGAATAATTCCTCTTTTGTTTTTGTATTTATCAAGAATCTTGTTTACAATCATTTTTGCTTTAGGCAACGTTTCATCAATGTTTTGATAATTCATTGACCCAATATTCATTACATATATAGGTGAACGCTTTGGGTCAAACGTTGAATCACAATTTATAACAAGGCATTCTTCCTGTTTTAATCCTAAATCCTTAATAAAAGAATTTGGGTCAATGATTGTTGCAGACATAAAAATGAATTTCTTTGCGTATTTTTTAATGTAATCATCGAATAACCCATTAATATTCAAAGGACTTATTTTAAGTTTTGTCTCATCTTCATTAGGTTTAATGACCCAATTTGTATTTTTTGATTCATAATACACTTCAAGCTTTTTCCAAACTTTGTCAAGTTCATAAAATTTTTTATGAATCTCATTTAATTTTTTTGTTATTTCCTCTTCATTTGTATCAGCAATTTTGCTTTCATTGATGTTCTCCTTCTTTTTCTTTTTAAGAAACAGTACTTTCTTATTGCTTAACGCCTCAATTTGTTCGTTAAATTCATTGTGTTTCTTATCAAGAACATCAAAAAATTCTCTTATTCGTTGTTCATTTTGTATTTTGCTCGACGTGAATTTCTCAAGGAATCGTTGCTTATTGTCGACATTTGCAAACAAGTCATATTCTTTATCGAAAAACTCAGGGTCAATTGTAAATCCTGCAAAGGACAAAAATTGTGATTCAATCAAATGGCATTCATCAAAAACCATTAATTCACGCTGTTTCCAAAATCCCGCACAGTCAAATGCACGAAATATATAGGCGTATGAAGTACAAACATTATGTGTTTCAAGACATTCCTTTCGTAACCCATAATATTTACATGTTTGATAACAAGGAAAATTTTCTTCCTTATGCGATTTGCATGCAGAACATGGCCCGTTTTCGCAATTCAAACGAGGATCCTCATTACATTCATAATTTGCACGGCCTTTTATTGAACGAATATTTCCTTCATGGGAAAAATCATTCATATATTGTTCTTGTAATTGCTTTGTTTGTGTTATTATAAACGCGTCTTCAACCCAATTTGCGGCGCATTTTGCAATACCTGATTTTCCCGTTCCTACGCCACATTGCAAAATAAAATATTTCTTCTTGTCCCAATTGTCCCACAGTGCATCAAGAACTTGCCTTTGTTCAGGACGAATTTCTTTATAAGGAAAAAACTTTTCGTATTTCATGTCTTGAAAATTGTTTTACTTATTAAAGATTTTCTTAAGAATTTGTCCTAAGCTTTTGTGATAATAATCAAAATCATCAACAAGAATAAATTCATTCAACTCAGGCATATTGCGTCCATATCTATCGACAAATGTACTTGTACATTTTAATGATTTTACATCAATAGGCATTGTTACGAAAAAGAGATGAAGGTCTTTATCCTCACGCAGCTGGAACACTCCATAATCTGCCGCAATTTGATTCTTTGAAATTGTCAAACCCGATTCCTCTTTTGCTTCGCGAATAGCAGCATCTATTGCGTCTTCGCCATCTTCGATTTGACCTTTCAAAATATCATATCGAAATTTTGTCTTAGGCGTTCCTGTTGTATGTGCTGCAAGAAATTTTGCTGTTTTTGAATCTTGAATTATTATACCTGCGGAATGTATCATTTTCAAATCTATTTTCATAAATTAATATAAAATAAACAAGACAGCGATTTACGGCGTAAAATTATTTTTAATAAAAAATTGCTTTATGCTTAAAGGACGCGTTGGCGATGGGTTAAATAATTATTCGAACACAGGAACAATTATTCTTGATGCAGAATTTTCTGACCGTCAGCAGATGTTCGAACAAATAAAAGCCCGTTTAGACCGTATACTTGGCAATCAAGATTTTACATCAATTCAACACGAGGAATATTCGGGTGAGACAAATTTTAGTCACGAAATTGATTATTCTGACTTTGATTCGTCTCAACTTGATGATGGTGCAATTAATCTTTACGGCAATGTATTAACGAATGCCTATCAACATCAACGTGTAGGGAAAACTTCATTCGAATTTCGATTTATCAATGTGTTTTTAATAAATTCAAGTTCAGAATTGATTAAAATTTCTTCAGGTGAAATAGTCGAACCGTCATCAGCAAATGTTGAATTTAAGATTGATGCGTTTTGGGATTACGATTATGAAGAAAATTTGTCTGTAACAATAAGCGATAACATAAATATAGCAAGCAATTTGTCAGGTGATATTTTGACATTAAATTTTTCAGATTCGACAATTGCAAATATAGAAATAACAACTTCAAATCAAGAATTTGATTTTACGGTAAAGTATGAAAAAGATTAAGATAAAAGTTGGTGACGGTATTCACAATTACAGCCAAATACCTGAATTAAAAGGTGAACTGCCAAAATCAGCACTTGATGCAATAGTCAATGAATTAACAGAGCAAGCAATAAATTATGTTAATTCACAGAATGTCAACACATTGTATACCGCTGAACGTTCAAATTTGACATATACACCACGTCCTATAGACATTTCTAATGGTATCATTGAAGATACATTAAATATTAACGCAAGTCAAATAACATCAAATTATCAATTTGAACAAGTAAACAAAAAGCTTGAAGTCATGGACCTTGATGACCAAGCAAATAAAGTTGCTTTCGAAGAATATGATGAGAATGACAATCTTATTGTCCGTCTGAATTATTCATTTTTGAATATGTCAGCAGGTACGTCATGGATTGATGAATACGGATTTGCTTGGACTAAAAATGCGTTAATAAACATTACAGCAACTGACCCTGACACTGGCGATGTTGTTACTGTTGCTTCATATTATAATATTACAGGATATTTTACAGGTAATACGTCAGGAACAACATATTGTCTGTCTGACACAATTAATTTGAATTATTGCGTTAGCAATGAAGTAAACGACAATTTTTCATATAGTTCTTCTGCGTTAAACAACTACGAATCTATATTATTTACAAAGCCTAAAACGTTATCTTTGTCTTCATGGTATTTTACCGATAAAGCAAATAAAAAACAAAATTCTGATTCCAATTTATTTTCCTTGACAATCGAAAATAAAATATTAACATTAAGGCATTTACCTGAGTCTCTTTATATACGTCCAAAATCTGATGATGTATTGTATAATTTGTCTAATGATGTATATATTTCAACAAAACCTGTACAAATGCCTTCAAATTCTACGGGGTTTATTGGTAATTCTCTGATTAACACAGATGAAATTGATTTGGGGCTTGAGCTGTATATTAACTTATCAGATTTTGTAAACTCAACAAATACATCAGTTAATGCCATCAAAGATATATTATATAGTCAAAATTCAAGCGGAGATGTGCTTTATGATACTCTTCACGAATACATACCATCAACTTATGATAATTGTTATGCTTTAGAAGTATATCAATATTTTGCCGCGGTACCAACAGTAAATGTTACAAACAACGAAAATTCAGCAACTTCGTATGTTCTTGATAATGAACTTGTTACTGATTGCGATTGTGTAGGTAAAATTATAAATACAACACGAGGCCAATCTTATACTCACACAACCATAAGAAATGATATGTTTTGGGATAAAATAAATTTTTCAAAAGTTGTCACCGTTGCGTCAGCTTTTATTAATTTTACTCATGCCGTTTCATACAATACTGTTTCAACCAATCTTAAATATTTGGATAATATTATACTTGAATCGCAGTTAAGAAATATAAATTTGAGCGATATTGATAATATTAATAGCATTAGAACACCTGCGTACAGCAGTCTTGTAGGTACACAAGTATTTAATAACACTGCGGCAGAAAAATCAAATAGACTTGGTTCTTATGGGGTTCACCCCAAAAATTTAAGAAGAATTTATAATGCTGATTATAAAAGTTCTTCTGACCTTAGTAAATCTTTAGCTCACGTTTACTGTCAAACTTATGTAAATGGAGAAAAATCAATAAAAAAGATTTGCCATGTATCTTCGGTAGGCCCCAGAAACATAACGCTTGAATATTTTTATGTTCCGAATTTGTCATTATACTTAAATACAAATAACGGTGAGCCATTAACAAACGAATCAGAAATTACGGGGTGGGTTCCTGCTTATATTAAAAGCCCTTGGGGAATTGTTTACCCTGAGAAAAATATAACTTCTCAATCAAATTACTCGCCAAATGTAGAAGTACCTTTTAATGTAATTGCATTTGCTGAGGAAAGGAATATTTCTACAGCATTTGATAGCAATTTGAGATATGAAATACTGAAGAATATGACGCATATTGAGTTGTATTATGAAACAGATTCATATATCACATACAATTCATCGAGCGGGAGTGAAGAAACAACATACGAAACAGTAAAACAATATTTTAATGTGAATTATATTAATTCAATAACATCGAATATTGTTGCTACTGATACAGGTCAAGTTTCGGCAACATATCAAACAACTATACCGTCTGTCATTTCAGGTTCATATTCGCTGTCATCAGTATATGATATAACAAATGTAACAAGTACTGGCTTTAATTCATTTGTTCACAATACGTCAACGAATTATATACAATTGTCTATAGCATACGATGCAAATTATACGTCATCAAATTATACGAATCTTCCGACAATTGATGTGACATTCATGCCTAAAACTCGTTATTATCAAGTTGATACTTATACCGATGGAGTATTAACAGAAACAACAGGAGTAAAATCGACATCAGGTAATACATATATACTTGTTCCTGATATAGATGATGATATTCAATTGTCAAATGTAACACCAAATTATACAGTTAATGAATACGGCAATTTTGTTTTTGATGTTTCGACAGCAACAACTCAGGCAGAACTTGTTAATATTTCGTTGTATTACACAACGTTAACGCAACAAATAATTTGGCCGAAAGTTGAATATGGGGATTATTCTTATGCTTGGACTGTTAACGAATCATCATATACCGAAAATTCAATCAATGCTTCAACAGGAACAATTGAATTTAAGTTAATGGGTTGGCCAACAAGTGGTTCAATTTCACAAGGTTATGACGAGACTGATTCATCGACAACCCAAACGTGGTACCCGTATTATTGGTCTCTAAAATCAAATGCTGCGTCTTATTCAATAAATAACGAGGCAAAAATTTCAGGATTCACAACAATATTTAACCGAACAATGGCATCAGGCGACTCGTTGCAAATAACATATTATGATTCTTCAGATAATGCTATTGCGCGTTCTCCTATTGTTAATGTTATTTAGAAATTATTTTTACAATAAATAAACACAAACGCATAAATGGCAGCTGAACTTTCTCAGATTTACCGCAATGAACCCGACCAATCACGAACATTGATTTATCCACGTACAATTGCGAGTAATGTTTATATAACTCCCTCAATAACATTACAAGATTACATATCAGCAAATGTAAACCTGACTGATTTGGAGGAAAACCTCAAAAAAGTGTCAGAATATACATTGTCTTCGTCAGGCAGTGGAACTTCTGTGGACCCTCTAAAGATAAATCTTAAATCAAGAACTGATATTTCTGTAACAGCGATTCAAACAGGCGAGGTACAAATTGTGGCTGGTGATGGTATTAATATAACATCATCTGTCGATAGAACAATTTCAACTCCAAACGGCGATGAAGTAACTGTTAATAAATTTGTTATTTCATCAAACAACACTGGTGGCGGAGATGTAAATATTTCAAATTTCGTAGGTTGGGATATGCAAAATTTGACTGATGCTGATTGTGCGTCAGGTCTTGTTCCGGCGCCATATCTTAATCTCACCTCAGGTGATATGAACGATACTGCATCTGATATGTTTTCCAATGTTGCGCTGTTAACAAACGTATCAGGTATGGAGTGGTTTTCTTTTTCCGATGTTGCTTCAACACTTCAACAATATTATCAATTGGAAGGTATTGAGCTTGGAAGTTCTAAGCCATCAGTTGATTCGTTTATGCCTGTTCATTTGAATTTAAGTTCAAACGATTCAGCCACAATTTCATGGTACAGCAGTTTTAATATTAATACTGGACTTCCAGGAAAAATTGGTTATACTTATAAAAGTGCATCATTTACGTCATTAGACACAGCATCAGTAGCGGTTGACATTAATCTTGCCACCAGCGGCACACCTGAAATAGTAAGCTTGCAAAATCTTATGAACGAAAATTTATCAACAATAGACTTTTGTTCATTTACATCAACTGATATTCCATACCGTCCTAAAACGCTAATTACTAATGAAGTTGTTAATAATTCTGTGCTATACGAAGTATTTCTTAATTGTATTGTCGAAATAACTCCACCTAAAATAGCAAACATTTTGACATATTATGGAGTATTGGATAGCCCTGAAAATTATGAAGGTCCATGGAACTGGCCTGCAGAACTTGTTGCTGAATGGGAAATAAATATTCCTGCTGATGAACCTAATTTATTTGTGGTTTTGAACGCAATGACAGGAACAACCGATACAAATAGTCAAAACGTTTATCCACGCGTTCTTTTAACAGGTCCAATGTCATTAGACACATTCAAAAGTCAAATGTTACAAATCGGTGGTTCAAGCTTTACTGAGTGTTTTCCTGTTATTTATGGCTCGGAAGGTGCATTTGGTTCATTCACACCTAAAAATTCAAATGCATTAGGATTGAGAAATTGTAAATGGATTATTTACAATGAAAACAACACTATAATAATGCGTCCTAAAAACGTTGAAGTAAATTATGCTATTTCTTCTGATACTGCTTCAAATAACACTGCCACAACTCCAGTAATTGCAAATGATACAGTCTTGACAGTTTACTTCTCAAGTTTTACTGCTTCATCAAACGAAAATTATGACGAATATCAGGCGCGAATGATGTGGCATGATTCATATACTATTTCAAATCATACAACTTTGAACACAACATCATCATTAACAATTGACGGTTACACAATAAATGATACAATAACAATAGCAAATGCAATTGAAACATACAAAACATACGGTGACGAAAATGATGAATATGTAAATACATCAACTATTGTTTTGAACTTTACACCTGAATTTTCTGAGGGCATGGCAAACGTAACTGTAGTAAGTGATATTTTCCCTAATATTACTCAGGTACGTGTGTCAACATTTATGGATCCTGTTCCTTATCGTCCTAAGACAATATTCAAATTTGAATCAGATTCAAGCGGATTATTATCAGGAATAATAAATGTTTCTGCTCCGTCTATACCCGATATATTGACTTATTATGGTATATTATCTAATGCATCTGATTATTCAGGTGTTTCTGATTGGCCTGAATCATTTGTTACAACATGGGAATATGAGATTTCTTCGCTTGATGCTGCAATGGATAAAGCTCCAATAATACTAACAGTTAATGGATATGTTCCTTTTTCAATAAGAAACAATAATTCGGTAATTGACCAAAAATGCAATGAATATGGCAACGAATATGATTCTTCTTGGTTATTACACATGCCTTTTGAGACTGAAAGTAAGGAAGCTTATTGGAGTTCAAATATGCCGTCAAATCTTAAAACAGACAAATCATATTTGTACTATTCAAATCCCGCGTTTATCAAACATTTTGAATGGGCAATAAATCAAGGTTATGTGTCGAATATTACAATCAACACAAGTTCGTGGGGACCATCGTTTTTTACAAAAAACGCAAATAAGTTTATAATTTACAAATCAGGCACTGGTATTATAATGCAGCCACAATTTGAATATTAATTTTGTTTTGGCGGCATTGTATTTTTAATGTATCAAAGTAAAACTCGTCTTTGAGAAATTTTGGAACATCTATTCGATTGATATATTTAAGTATATCATGAAGATGCGATTTGTTGACATACAGACGTTCCTCATTTTCAACGTCATATTGCTTGTCGTAAAATTCTTTATTATATTCGTACATTTCAAGGTCATCAGCAGAATTTGCTTTGATGACCTGATTTTTTATGTTATAATGCTTGTTATTTGACCAGGCAAACGGCTCAATTTTATATTTTGATTTTAGCAAATCATAATCAAAATGAATACGAACAATATCTCGGTTATTATCAACAAGATAGCGTCCGTATCCTGTTTTTGCTGACATCTGTCTTGTAAAAGAAAATCGATATTGATACTTTTTATCTCCTGACTTATTTTCGCCAAGTTTAAGCGTGTCGGTTGAAACAATATACAGAGCGCTTTGTAATGTTGTAAAATGATATACTTCCATCAAAAACGAGATTTTAGCTGGTTTCTTAATTCGTTCAGGTCATTGATATACATATCAGTTATTGTAGTATTCTTAATATATTCAAGTTCCTTTCTCAAATCTTTAGAACGTTTCATTATTTCGTCCTTTTCATCTTTTGTTAATTTGGAGATTTGAATCTTGAGCAAAGATTCATCTAATTGATATTTTGCCATATCGTCCTTTATTTCTTGTATAGGACGATTATTTATCTTCAACTTATTTGATGTAACAAGGTCAATAAATTTGCACAACATATCATTCTCTGCAAGCAGTTTTTCCTTTACTGTTATCAATCTTGATTTGCGGTCATTGTACTTTGTTAATCGATAATGAACAAAATATTCGAGCAATTCTTCGGCTGACTTAAAATATTTTATTTTACCGTTTTCGTCAACAACTTGCAGCTGTTCACCTGTCAGCTGTGAAACAAGATTAAATTTAGAAATAATTTGTTTTTCAGCAACTGTCTTCAACTTACCTTTTTCAAACTGAATTATATAATCAATTGTTCCGTCTTGACCATAATCTGACCAATCTTTAATAAAGCCTTGTTCGATGAGTTTGTTTAGACGTTTTTCGTATTTTGAAGTCTGACAATCAAAAGGCAAATCGGTAATATGAACAGTATCTTTTTTCAAGTCAAGTTCGTATTTACCCCAGTTTTCCCACAAGTTTGTTTCTTTGTTATATACAAAATTTTTTGAATCAATACCTCTTACATAAGGTCTTAATTGTTTCGTCTTTTCGTTCTTCAAAACTCTTAGACAATCATCGATAATATCCAAAGGGTTATATGAATATGATTGAAAACGATAACCTGGAGCAATACCTTCAGAACGCGATGTCAGAACTGTAGGAATAATAGGCAAATATGTTTTGGGTTCCAAATACATGCCTTCATCGAATACATATTCCAAAATATCATAATCGACACCGTAAATAAGATTCAAAAATTCTGATTGCTGAACAAACAAATAACGAGGTGATGCGTATGAATTAGGTTCCCTTAATGTACCGCCCTGACCGATAATTTCCAATGGGTTGAGATTGTCTGAAAACGATGCGCCCAATGTCATTATTGTTCCTTCAAGCGAAGAGTTGCCGTGAGCATACATTGTCTTTGTATATGTATCTCCAACAAGTTCAAGCATCTTATGTTTTTTCTTGTCCTTGAGTGTCGCAGTAAATGCAGCATGAATAATTTTGCGGGCACCTGTTTTGAATCCATCGACAATTGAAGGACACGCACGAGTTGTTATTACATACTGGGCAAAATCCTTGTATTCCGAGTTCATAAAATCAGTGACTTTACGTTCAGTCACGCTTGCCTCGGTATAAGTATTTTTATTACTCATTCTTTAATTGTTTTTCCAAATAAGACTTGATTTTTTGTTCATATCGTTTGTTTCCTACCTCGGTCCCTATATGAAACTCTAAAACTTCGTCCTTGGTAGGATTGAGTTCTTTCCATGAATATATTGTAAACAATATGAATGTATCATCGTTTAATGTTGCAATACAATTCCAATAAAAATCCTGTTTTTCAGCAGATTTCCATTGTCCGAATAATTTCGATAATTTTTCGGCAGTTGTTGTAATTGTTGTGTTATGAAACGATGTTCGCCCAGACACATCTGTTGGTGTTATTTCTTTTATTTCGTCTTTATTGAATATCATAACCAAAATAAGTTTTGTTACGGTGGGTGGAATCGAACCACCATTCTCAGAACCAAAATCTGATGTAATAACCATTATACTACACCGCAATTTTATATATCTATTATAAAAAAATAATTGAAAAATTTACTTATTTACAAAGTTTAACGTTAACGAAACACATTTTAATTTATTTGGGCGAATACAACCATTATTTTACAATAAATTTCTGAAAAATGCGATTTGTAATATTCATACTTACATTAATTCTTGTTTCAAGTTGTAAATCGTCTGCACCTGCATCGTCTGTCAAAACAATTTACACCCCATACGTAAATGAAATAGGACCTTTTCCAGATAACAAGACAGAATATAAACCTTTTTATATGAAGGATATGGAATAATTTTATTCCACATCCTTCTTCATCATTTGTTTACGTTCTGACGCTGAATCTTTACTAAACCACGCTTTTAACTGCATATCAGTAAGGTCATCTTTTGTAAATTTGTGTAACACAGGGTGTTGCAACATTTCCTTAAAATCAATTGCCTCCAGAGAACCAAGACCTTTGATGTATGTTATTTGCCAACCCGTCAATTTCGATTCGTCCTTCTTATAATCTTCAAGTCTGAAATATTTCTTTATTTGTTTTCCTTTTCGAGCGATAATAATTGGAGATGATGAACGATAAATAATGCCTGCTTCAAATAATTCAGGAAACAAATTAAAGAAATTGAACAACAAACCAGAAATCGCAAATCCATCATAGTCTTGGTCCGAGGCAATAATTATTTTACCGATATTAAGACGTGAAACATCGTTCTTTTCTCCCCACTTCAATCCTAATATCGTTATTATATCTGATAATTCTTGATTCATCATTATCTTTGTTGGCGTCATACCTGAAACATTCAGTACTTTGCCTCGAAGCAAATATGCTGCTTGCGTCTGAGGGTTACGTCCTTGTCGGAATCCTGCTGCTGCCGAAAATCCCTCAAACAGCCATAGTTGTTTGTCTTGTGCCTTTTTACAATTTGCTTCTATATATTTGTCGGAATTTTTAATTTTCGACTTTGCCTGTTTGTTTAATTTGCGCAGAATCTTTTGGTCTTCAACCTCCATTTTCTGCTTGTACCAATCAATTACAATATTTGTAATTTCTGACTTGATACATGAATCAATCAATGACTTTGGTATGACAAAATCTTCCGTTTTTGAAAAGCGTTCCGTTGGAGTTGTCAGGCATTCCTTTGTTTGTGAATCATAAGCAGGGTTGACAACATTAAACTGACAAAAGAGTGAATACTTATCATCAATGGAACGAGGTTTGATTTCTAATTTTGTTTTCTTGTATATTGCTTCGGATAGGGCATTAGAAATTATATCTTTTACTCCTTTGATATGTGTACCCTTTGAACATTCTGCGCCGTTGACAAAACCGACATTAATTCCGTTATCAGGAAAAATGTACAACGTTTTCATCTTATCGGAATATTTTATCTTGTTTTCCAAATCAATATAATCAGAATAAAGCTCGATATAATCATCAAATGATTTGAAACAAAATGTTAAATCGTTTACTTTAACCTTCAAACCTGGATTTGCAGCTGCAGCATCAATACAACGCTTGATGATGATTTTTGTAAAATCGTCTGTTATTTCATTAACATCTTCAAAATATTTCCAATCAATCTCAAAATCGAATTGAGTGAAATGCTCTTTGCTTTTGACAATTTTTGAATCATTTTTTGTCTGCATATTGTTTGTCCATTCACAAGACAATTGATTCTTCTTGTCAGCAGTAATTACTTCAAAACGTGATGAAAATATATTTGCAATTTTACAACCAATTCCGTTTGTGCCTATTACGTTTCGTTCCTCTGAATCGTCATAATTTGATGATGTACGCAATTGTCCAAAAATAAATTCGGGTACATATACACCAGCTACCTTATGAATAACAACAGGAATACCTCCGTTATCTCGAATTGTAAATTTACCTGTTTTATCAAATGTTACTGACAATTCGTTCAAACCCAAATTATCTTTACGGCGATATTCGTCACATGTATTTGAAATTACTTCATCGACAATTTTTAATAATGCAGGAGTAACATTAACGTCCATTAGCTGCATCTTGTCGCCGTTATAAATAAACATCTGTCGTGATTCTTCCTTTGTTGAACCAATATACATACCAGGACGGCGAAGTATATGTTCAATAGGAGTCATTGTCCTATACTTGTCTTCAATTATTGTATATCCCATAAATTTTTTTTATCGTTCTTATTCTCACATTTCAAAATATAAAATGTTTTTCGAAAAATTAAATAGAAGAAACAAAAAATTTATAATCGATGCTTGTAACGTGCACAAAAATTTTACCTTAAATGCTTGTAACGTGATGTAAAGTTAGCAGCTAAAACTATCATTCCAGGGTTTTTTAACATTTCATTTTTTATAGTAAAAACTTAAATGTTAAAATTAGCTTACTAAGCGCGCCAATCAATAATTCTA
>JAEEGL015133944.1_pt1 | contig 18627 bp, 18 predicted proteins | sample 9134231 | NCBI WGS metagenome assembly JAEEGL01 (sample SAMN16246548, study PRJNA631951) | gut metagenome | biome: gut microbiome; feature: rumen; material: fiber-attached | host: Bos | place: Iran: Karaj | collected 2018-10 | reverse complement strand
TGCGCAAGCAATAAACAAATTCATGGTAATCCGTCTTTAAAACTTGTTCAAGCAGCAACCCCCGAAGCGGCGAAGGACCACAGACGGGGGTATCACCCCCGGTATTGCGCACCCACCACCCAGAAGCCCTGAAAGGGCGAAAGATTGTCTTTCTTTCGTGCCTTCAGCACTCCATTTGTTTGTGCCCAATACAAACGGGGATTATCATCCCCGCCTGTGTTCTCTCCAGCCTTTCAGGCTTATGTCGGTCGATCAGAATATTTTGTATAGAGAGGGGACAAGCAAATATTTTTCATCTTCTTTAAAAATTCCTTAGGATCTGGACAGCTTTTCTGCGTCAGTTTTTTTTTCATCTTCTTGTCTTCTTTCAAATATTCATTAACGAATAATTAACGGTCCATTACACGGTCATTAACGTTAAAGAAACTGGTCAAGGCGAATTTTTCCCCATTTTTCTGTGGAACGATTTTAAGGTGATTGAATGTCAGCCACGAAGTGGTGCTGTATGTCTTAGAGGCAGCATCAGGGAGCGAGCTCACGGATGATGTCTTTAAGATATGCAGCAGAGGCGCTATCAAGCGGCTCCATTCAATCAACTCTATTTTTCATCTTCTTTATTGTATTCTTCCTCTTTTTATATTAAATAATGTATCCGGTACCTCCGAAGTCCTCCAAAATTCACACCCGCAACTGACAATTCGTCTGATTTTAATGTCAAAACGTACAAATATCCATAGAATTTTGTAACATATTTTTGCCAACTCGAAAATTAATCCTATCTTTGCCCCACTTTATAAAGGCGGAAGTAGAGGTGGTCATTACTCATGTGTGGCTAGCTCTAGCGTAGCTGTAGATTGAGGTAAGATGTAAGAAGCTTGTCCAAAACAAAATTATATACCTGTAGTTTTTCTTCTTTTTAATATAATCTATGTTTATAATTCAAATTGTAATTTTAGTAATAGAAATAGGATTAGCATTAATTGCTATTTTCCTTACTCAGTTTATTAAACGATTTGCAAATACAGTTACTGAAAAACAGCTTGCATATGAGTCTGAGAAAGGGAAAAATTTAGCGACAAAAGAAGATATTGAAGAAATTACTAAGCAAATAGAGACTGTTAAAACTGAAATTTCATTCGAGAGCCAACGTAAGAAGGAAATAATCGAAGAAAGGAAAAAACATCTTATAGATATTCTTTTTAATGTCCAAAAGATAATATATGGTTCGAATCGACTATTAATTTATGGCCATAATTTTAACGAGCCTAAGAAACTCTATGAGCTTAACGAAGAAATGAATGCTGCACTTTTGGATTTAACACATGATGGTCAAGTTGTTATTTCTGAGTTTGTCAATCTAGATGGTATTGAGACTTTGACAAATTTGATCGATGATACATCTCGTCTTGTAGCTGAAATTACGACTAAGTCTCATAATGTCGCAAATTTAATCTCTGGCACTTCTTTATTTAAATCAAATGTAGAACAAGGTTATACTAGAGATAATTTAAGTACAGTTAACTCTATTTTGAAGCAAGCAACCGAATTAGTTGATACCCCCATTGAAAATAAGAAAAAGGTGGAACAAGACGTAGAAGATTATATGGTTTGGTTGAACAAACTATTTGGGAAAGGACTAAATTTCAAATATAATCTTTCATAGACTACCTTTCTGTCGTTCATAACTGTACCTTATAAAGACAATGACTTCATTAGCTATTGTAAACATTTCGAAGTGAAATTGTAGACATAGTCATATAATCGGAATTATTAAAACCAGATTCAAAACACCAGAATTGCAATTATTTGATATTTGTAATTTTATGTTATCTTAAGTATTGAAAAAGATAAGAAAGAAAGCCAGAGTTCGTCGGCATAGAATAATTGAACGAAAAGTTTACAAACAAAGACGGAGTCATCCTCGCTATTTGTTGAACTGGTTGATCCAAAGCCTTTCGAAGATACAGGCATCTATTCAAGAATGGAAGGATACACATTCTGTAAGTCTACTATATAAAATATTATCTTGTACTAAAGAACAAATTAGTAGTACTATAAAGATCCCTATACGTTTTTCTTTTTCTGATTCTCATGATGAATGTGTAGAGGTCTTTACCAAAATAGTTTCATCATTATATCATCATATTAAGGAATTGTGTATTGATTTCTCAAAATGTGAGAATATATCGGTTTCAACCATTTCCTTACTTTACATCCTCATCCGCGATTATCGAGTTTCATCAGGGTCTGAAAGGAAGAGATCAAAAGTAACCAAATTCAGAATAATACCACCTTCTAAAATTGATGATTTAGTTGTTATGAAATATTTGAAGGTTTTTGATTTGTATGACTATAAAGAATTTAAACAAGAGGATGGTGAGTTCTTGAAGCTACCTGTATTATCTGGCAAGTTCAGAGGTTCGTTTTCTGAGAATAGAAAAGCAAGAGTTGCCAAAGTAATTGTTGAGTTTATTAATCAGTCTTGCCGACCAGCTAATAAAATTCTTTCTAAGAATGGACGCAATTTGCTAGAGGGTCTTACAGCAGAAATTCTCAACAATGCAGAAGACCATAGTATAAAGAAAGAAACATGGTACGTATCTGGTGTGACTTTCCATGATAGTAATCAAGATGCAGACCTTTTAGAGTTGAACTTGACGATCTTGAATTTTGGAGATTCGTTCTTCGAAGGATTCGAACGCACCAAACAAGAGAATGTTAATAACTATCAGAAATTGGAAAAACTGTTAAAGTTTCATCAAGAACAATTCACGAGGAAGCGTCGTTTTGAAAAAGAATCTCTTTTTACACTATATATGTTGAATGAAGGCATTAGTCGCCTAAAGTATGAAGACGAGTCGCGTGGCAATGGAACGATGCAGTTCCTAAAAGCATTTTCTGACTTAGAAGATAAAGGCCCTCAGGATAAGAAATATAGGTCTGTATTAAAAATAATAACTGGACATACAACATTAAGTTGCGATAGTGATGTAGTTCCTTTTGGTGAAGACAAAGAACATCTAAGAATCTCACTAAATAAAGAGCAAGATTTCAAGAAACTTCCAGAAGCGAAATATCTACAGTATCATTCTAGTTATTTCCCAGGATCCTTCATTGAATGTAGGGTATATTTAAATAAAAATTTAATTGAACAGAAGAATGGATAGATTGAAATTAGATATATTAAAATACCGAGGCAATAGTAGTACTGTATTTACTGGCAGGCCAGAAGGAAAAATGGCTCGTTATGAAATGAAATTGGATAGTAAGGATGAAGATAATAATAGTTATGTAGTCATTATTCCTAAGAATACCACATCATTTAATAGCTCGTTCTTTTTGGGTCTCTTCTTCGATAGCATAAAAAAAATAGGATCTATTGATTTATTTAATAAGAAGTATCAATTCGAAATAGAAGAACAAGATGCTGAGTGGAAAGCTATACTTGAAAGAAACATCGCTGAGTGTCTTAGGAAAGCTACAAACGAGTTGAATCATTCTACTGGTATAGATTTTTAGTATAATATATGTTTACTTCATGCTTGCCTTTTTTCTTTAATGTAGGTTTTAACTTGCATTTTGAATGTGGTATCATGGATATCATTAATTCGTTTATTGCGATATTGGGCTTTCTTTTTGCTATTTATCAATTTAGAGAACAAAATGAAGAGAATCGTAAGAGTATTGTGGAGCAGAATAACAAGAATTGGTACTTAACAGTCCTTGTAATACCACAGTTAGAGCGAATTAATAATTTCTTTGATGTATTAGTACAAGATTTAAAGGAATATAAAAAGAACACAAATAATAACGATTTGCTGTTGAGGGCCAAAGAACAAATGAAACAAAAAGAAAAAATAAGTGCCTTCTTTGCTCCGTTAGAGGCTTCAATATCATCTTATGATAATGTACTTCGTGAAAAAATCTCTAATCTTGGATTATCTTTGCAGGACGAAACGACAAACATTATTAGTGAGGCTAATTTAGATATATCTGTATTAGAGAGTAGGGTGATTGAACATAAAGGTAAATTGATTGGACTTCTTTATCAGCCCATCAATCAGTCTTAGCAGATAATAGCTTCCTATTATGGATTTTAATAAGATTAGTTTATTTGGTTGATATATTATTAAAGACGATCAATGATTTTCTAATTATTTTCAATGATGATTTTCGAGAGGATTGAATGAAAGACCCAGAATGGGTGCTGAATGGGTTAGAACAGGCAGAGGAAAACTGGTTTTCGGATGACGGTTTTAACCAAGTCAGCAATGCGTCAGATGACGCATCCATTCAATCATCTCCATTTTTCATCTTCTAAAATCAAATCAACAACTCTAAACTAACAAAACACCCCCTTACTCTCTTGAGTGATTTCAATAGGAGATTGTTCCCGAATATAAAAAGGGAGTAAGGTGGGTTTTAGTTAAATCAACTATTTCTTGCCAAGGCAAAAGAAGAGATCCCTTTCTTCAATATGAAATTCCCATCCTTTAAGTGGATTGTCCTTATCGCCTTTCTTCTCACGTTATGTTACCTGAATAATCGGTACGAGATCTTCGCACTGAATATTCCTAAGGGGCAGGATAATGAAAAAGCGGAAGGGACCTTCAGGGTGATGACTTGGAATGTGAATGCACCTCTAGGGACGGAGGATGTAGAATATGTGAGGAATGGACTTATATCTGAGATTGAGAAGCAGGATCCTGATATATTGTGTTTGCAGGATTTGTCACTCAAAATCTTCAAGGAGATACAGAATTCATTGGATAGTGTTTTCGGATATACCGAAAGTATGGAGTTCAAGAAGGAGCCATTTCGGTATTGGATATATTCCAAAAAGCCTATTCGAAACTTTAAACAGTATAATTGTTTCACAGAGATAGATGTCACTGAATTTAATAGTCTTCAATATGAAGAAATCAAACGGTTAAAGAAAGGTATGCCCATTTTTTCTGCGGATATTGAAGTTCACCCCGGCAAATGGATAACAGCTTTCGCTTGTCATCTTCGTTCTAGCGCCTATAGCACAGCGCGACGCTCAATGGAAGAAGGTTCTTCTTGGTCAGATGGAATCTCTTTGTATCTCGATAATTACAAGATAGGTAAAAGAATACGTGATTATGAGGCCGATAATCTCAGAATCTACCTTGACTCACTGGAGGAAACAGACGTACCCATCATTATTGCAGGTGATTTCAACGACTGGTGTGGCAGTTATTGCTTGAACACCATTCGAGATGGCAAGTACAAAGATGTATGGTGGGAGGGAGGCTTCGGTTTCGGCATCTCTTACGATGAATGGCATTTGAAGTTACGACTTGATCATATTTTTTACAGTCATCATTTCGAGTTGGACAATGTTTGGGTGAATAAGAATCCCTTTTCAGATCATTATCCCTTGATATGTGAATTCAATATAAAAACAGATATTTAGAATTAGTTTACAAATATATGAAAGGAATTGTTCTTGCTGGAGGTTCTGGCACACGATTATACCCAATTACGAAAGGCATCAGCAAGCAGTTGATACCGATTTATGATAAGCCGATGGTGTATTACCCTATCTCAGCATTAATGTTAGCAGGGATTCGTGAAATACTCATCATCTCTACTCCCTATGACTTGCCTGGATTTAAGAGGCTGTTGGGTGATGGGTCTGACTATGGCGTTCACTTCGAGTATGCAGAGCAACCTTCGCCTGATGGATTGGCTCAGGCATTCATCATTGGAGAAAAGTTCATCGGGAATGATTCTGCTTGTCTTGTTTTGGGAGACAATATTTTCTATGGCAGTGGATTCACAGGTCTGCTGCGACACGCTGTGAAGGATGCAGAAGAGAATCAGAAAGCCACCGTCTTTGGCTACTGGGTCAGTGATCCTGAGCGTTATGGCGTTGCAGAATTCGATAAAAATGGCAATTGCCTTAGCATAGAAGAAAAACCGAAAGAGCCTAAGAGCAACTATGCAGTCGTGGGTCTTTATTTCTACCCTAATAAGGTAGTGGATGTGGCTAAGCACATCAAGCCTAGTGCACGAGGCGAACTAGAGATTACTACTGTGAATCAGATGTTCCTCGAAGACGGCGAATTGAAAGTCCAGGTTTTCGGTCGTGGTTTCGCTTGGCTCGACACTGGCACCCATGACAGCCTTGCTGAAGCAAGTACTTTCGTAGAGGTAATAGAAAAGCGCCAGGGTCTCAAGGTTGCTTGTCTCGAAGGCATCGCTTATCGCAATGGTTGGATTACAGAAGAGCGTATGCGAGAGATTGCTAAGCCAATGTTGAAGAATCAGTATGGTCAGTATCTTCTCAGAGTTATTGATGAGATGAAAGAGGAAACAAATTCAAATTTCTTCCGAGATAGAGCTTTAAATAGATTATAGAGTTACAGAATCAGTATTTAGTTGAGCACCATAACAATAGAAATACACGTGAATAGTTATGACAATTATGTTGTAAAAAAGACTCGAAGCAGCAATCTTGAGTTGTATCGCATCATTTGTATGTTGATGATAGTGGCTCATCACTACGTGGCAAATAGCGGATTGTCAAGTGAAGGAGGTCCATTGGTCGCGAACCCAATAGATGCGAATAGTCTCTATCTTGCTGTTTTTGGTGCATGGGGGAAGACTGGAATTAACTGCTTTTTGATGATTACGGGTTACTTTATGTGCACCAGTAGTATTACGCTACGTAAGTTCTTAAAGCTGATGGCTCAGATATACTTGTACAAGTTAATACTATTTCCAATATTCCTCATCGCTGGTTATGAGACAGTGTCACTAACAAGTATAGCTAAACTATTAATGCCTACATGGGGCTTCTTCAATAATTTCGTGGGGTGTTTCATAGGGTTTTGGTTAACAATTCCGTTCTTGAACATTCTAGTGCAGAATATGACAAAAAGACAACATGAACTCTTGTTGCTTTTAATGTTAGGAATGTATACGTTTTTGGGTAGTATACCGACATTTCGTGTCTCGTTCAATTATGTGACTTGGTTCGGAGTCATATATTTGATTGCATCTTATATAAGATTATATCCACAACCAGTATTTGAACGTAGATGTATATGGGGGTGGTTAACTTTTATTGGTGTTGTTTTAGCTGCTGCCAGCATACTTGGCTTTCGTTTCTTTTTTAATAGTAAGGGGGCAAGTTACAGCAGTTTCTTTTTGTCTGATAGCAATAAATTCTTTGCTGTGTGTATTGCAGTTAGTTCTTTCATGTGGTTCAAAAATTTGAATCTCAAGCATAGTAAGTTTATCAATTCTTTTGGTGCCGGAACTTTTGGTGTGCTGCTAATACATGCCAACTCCGATGCTATGCGCACATGGCTATGGAAAGACATTGTTGATCCAGTTGGCAGGTATGTTCTACCTTTGGAGAGCCTTGTGATATATAGTATGTCTGTAGTGTTAGTTATCTTTATTATTTGTAACTTGATAGATCAGTTGAGAATATTAACTTTGGAAAAATGGTTTTTCCGTTGGTATGACAACAAACTGGCATTCAAGGCTGATGCTTGGATTAACAAAGTGATATATAAAAACTAAAAAAAATGGATAAAATAATTACAGTAACATCGCCGCTACTGCCTAACCTCGTTGAGTTCAATGAGATGCTCAAGGAGATTTGGGACAGCAAATGGATTACGAATAATGGCTCTTTTCACAAGAAACTTGAGGCAGCATTGGCCGAGTATCTAAAAGTGCCATACGTGAGTATATTTACCAATGGCACATTACCATTGTTGACTGCTTTGCAGGCCTTGCGTATCACAGGAGAAGTGATTACCACACCTTATAGTTTTGTAGCTACGACACACAGTATTTGGTGGAATGGCTGCAAACCGGTATTTGTTGACATAGATTGGAAGACAGGATGTATAGATCCAAATAAGATTGAAGCTGCAATCACACCAAAGACAACGGCCATCATGCCAGTTCATGTCTATGGTAAGCCTTGTGATACCAAAGCAATTCAGGATATTGCGGATAAATATGGCTTGAAAGTTATCTACGATGCTGCTCATGCTTTTGGTGTTGAAGTAGATGGAGAGAGCATTCTCAATGCAGGAGATATGAGCACGTTAAGTTTCCATGCTACCAAGGTGTACAATACGATTGAGGGTGGCGCCATGGTGATGCATGATGAGAAGACCAAGAAGCGCATCGATTATCTGAAAAACTTTGGTTTCTCAGGAGAGACAGAAGTCGTAGGCCCAGGTATTAACTCCAAGATGGACGAGATGAGGAGCGCTTATGGCCTTCTTAACTTGAAACAGGTGGATGCCGCAATTGAAGCTCGTCATCAAGTGGCTATCAAGTATCGCAAGGCATTAAGAGATGTAGAAGGTATTGAATTTTGGGATGACCTTCCGGGAGTAAAGCATAACTATAGTTATTTCCCAATCTTTGTACATCGCAGTTATGGTATGACTCGTGATGAGCTTTACTTCAAGATGAAAGAACAGGGCGTTCTTGGAAGAAGATATTTCTATCCGCTCATCAGCGAGTTCAGCACTTATCGCGGATTACCAAGTGCATCAAGAGAGAATCTGCCCGTTGCCACAAAGATGGCCAATGAAGTGATTTGTTTACCAATGCATCATGAACTAAGTGAAATAGATATTCAACGAATCCTTGATGTTATTGTTAAATAAGTTGTAAAATTTTTAATATACATGATTTATATAACTTGCTTATGAATGAAAAAATCAAAATTTTAGTTACAGGAGCATGTGGAGTCACTTCTCGCTCTGTAGTACGCTCATTGAATTGTAGCAAAATCTTTGCAGACAAATGTGATTTTATTGGTACCGATGTGTGCTATAATGAATATGGTATATACGAAGGACTTTACAAGAAGGTTTATAAGGTGCCATATTTTAATGCTCCCAATTATCGAGAAATAATGCAAAAGATTATAGACGAGAATAACATAGAGTATGCTATCCTAATTCCCGAACCTGAGGCATTGTATTGGAGCGAACATCCTTTTGACGTGAAGTTCCTTAGAATACCACCTAAATTTTCTAAAATGGTACTTAGCAAAAGGAGCCTTTATGATACATTGCAAGAGAAACAATATATCCCTAAATATCAAATTTTATCAAGAGGGGATATGTTGGCTTCAGAAAGTCGGGTAGAACTTAGTTATCCATTATGGATTAGAGATTTCGCTGAAGGTACTACTTCTGGAAAAGGATCTTTGCTAGCAGAAAATTATGAGGACATAAAAGCTTGGGCTGTTATTAATAAACATATCCCATACTTCATGTTATCTTCATATCTTCCAGGACGGAATTTAGCTTGTTTCACACTATTCAACGATGGTAAACTAATTAAATATGGAGTTGCTCAGCGCATAGATTACTTAATGGGTAAAGTGTCCGTCTCTGGTATTACGGGTAATACATGTAAAGGGAAATTACTGAATGATAAGAATGTCTTCGATGTGGCTTATGATGCAGTAACTACTGTAGCAACAAAGTCTGGTGAAATTATGAATGGACTAGTTGTTACAGATCTTAAAGAGGATACTAATGGTAATCCATTTGTAACAGAGATTAATATTCGACACGTGGCATTTACCTCAACATTTGCCAATGCTGGGCTTAATTTCTCTGAGTATCAGCTTTTGTGTCTAATGAATAGACAGAACGAAATCCCAAAAGGTCTAACTATGGAATTCCCTCAAGACAACTGTATGTTACGTGATGTGGATGGATTACCAATTTACCTTGATCATTATAAAGAAATCAAAATAGGTGAGAGTTATTAATACATTATATGATTGGAATTTTTGATTCACATATTTCTGTAAGTGCTAATATTTCAGATACTTCATTAGTTTTGAAAAGCAAAGTGGGAGATCATTGTCAATTATTTGAAGATTCTATGCTGTGTTATTCTGAACTAGGCAATTTTTCGTATTTGAGTCGTAGAACAAGTGTTTTCTCATCAATAATTAAAAAATATTGTTCCATTTCGTGGAATGTATCGATTGGCCCGGCCAACCATGATTACCATCGCATCACTAGTCATTCAATGCTTTTTGCAACTCGTTTTGGTATGATAGATGATAATGCTCAGCGTTACTATAACCAATACGACAAAGAGACCATTATTGAAAATGACGTTTGGATAGGATGTAATGCTGTAATATTGAGAGGTGTGCATATCGGTAACGGTGCTGTGATTGGTGCCAACTCAGTTATTACTAAAGATGTGCCTCCTTACACCATAATGGGAGGAGTAAACCGAGTATTAAAGAAACGCTTTTCTGATGATATTATTGAGAGACTCCTAGAATTACAATGGTGGAATTATCCTATTGATGTTGTAAAAACTTGTATACCGTTGATCGCAAGTGAACCGTCAATAGAAATATTGGATGAGTTAAAAAGTAGTTTGCAATAGAATAATTAATTATTATTCCAGTTTGTATTTGGGAAATTAATTATGCCAGAGCAAAGTTTGAAAGATAAGACTGTGAAGGGAACGTTCTGGAGTGCAGCAGATGCTTTCTTAGGACGTGGAATAACGTTCCTTGTTGGTATAGTCCTTGCACGCCTACTAACACCAAGTGAATACGGGCTGATCGGAATTACAACAATCTTCATTAGTGTTTTGGATTCAATTGTAGATAGCGGTTTTTCTCAAGCCGTTATCCGCAAGAAAGATGCGACTAAAGATGATTATAATACTATGTTTATTACAAATTTGGTATTATCTATTTTTTTGTTTCTAGCCTTATTTTTCAGTGCCCCTGCTATTGCTCACTTTTTTGAAAGGTCGGAATTAATTTCTTTAACTCGTGTTATGGGCAGTATGGTAATAATCAATGCATTGTCTATAACACAGAATACTGTTTTAATAAAACGAATAGACTTTAAAACTAAGACAAAGGCCTCGGTTTTATCTGCAATCCTAAGTGGAATAATAGGCGTAAGTATGGCCTATATGGATTTTGGTGTCTGGGCCTTGGTCGCTCAGCAAATAAGCAAACAATTCATCAATACAATCTGTTTGTGGTATTTTAACAAGTGGTTTCCTGATTTATCATTCAGTAAGCAGAGTTTCAATTATATGTGGGGTTTCGGGTGGAAGATGTTGGCAAGTAGTTTACTTAGTAATATTTGGAATCAACTTTACCATGTTGTAGTAGGTAAATGTTATTCCCCCTCTACATTAGGCCAGTACTCTAAAGCTAAAGAGTATTCTTCTATTTTTTCTGCCAATATTGATCTAATAGTTAATAGGGTATCATATCCCGTATTATCTGAAATACAGGATGACAAGACACGTTTAACAAGTGCTTACAGGAAGATTATCAAAACGACGTTATTTGTTACGGCTGTTAGTATGGTTTCTATGGGAGCAGTAGCAGAACCGTTATTATATTGCTTAATTGGACCACAATGGTATGAAGCTTCTACTTACTTGCCTTTGATTTGTTTGAGTATGTCATTATATCCACTTCATTCCATAAACTTGAACATGCTAAAGGTGCAAGGTCGTTCGGATTTGTATTTAATATTGGAGATTATAAAAAAGTTTGTTGCTATAGCTCCAATTTGTATCGGTGTATTCATTGATATTTATTGGATGGTCGCTTCTACTATCATAACAGGTATAATATCGTTCTTTCTCAACTCGTATTACTCCGGTAAATTGATAGGCTATTCATCTTGGATGCAGATTAAGGATATTGCTCCTTCTTATGGATTGTCATTCTTAATTGCCGTGTCAGTATATTTCATAAAGTATCTCCCATTATCCTATTGGATTGTATTGCCGATTCAAGTGATCTTCGGTTCTGTAATCTTCTTTTTTATTTGCAAGGTAATAAAGATGGAAGAGTATGAACAAGTGAAGGAGATGGTAATGACTTTCATTTGTAAATTAAAAAAATCTAAAATATAATGAATGACTATATTAATCCATTGGTATTTGTTCGTTGTACTACATACAATCAATCACAATACATAAAAGATGCACTGAATGGTTTCGTTATGCAGGAGACTAGTTTCCCTTTTGTTTGCTGTATTATAGATGATTCTTCTACCGATGGTGAGCAGGTTGTGATAGATCGTTATTGTGAAGAGTCTTTTGATTTTGAAGAAAATGATATCTATCAATATGAAGAAACCAATGATTGTATTCGCTATTTTATTCGCCATAAAAAGAACCACAATTGCTTTTTCTTGATCGTAAATTTAAAATACAATCACTATAGTATCAAGAAAAGCAAAATTTCTTATTATTCGGAATGGAGCGATAAAGCGAAATATATCGCTCTTTGTGAAGGAGATGATTATTGGATCGACCCATTGAAACTACAGAAGCAAGTGGATTTTATGGAATCTCATCCCAATCATAGTTTGTGTTATTGTAATAATATTAAGCTATATTCTAACGGTAATCAAGAAATGCATCCACGATATCCCAAAGATAAAGATGTTTGCTCAATTGAGGATCTTATTTCTGAAGGCGGTGGAGCCATGTCAACACATACGATGTTATATAAACAAGAGCTTTATGTGCCCTATGACACTTGGGCAAAAGGCAGTCCAATTGGCGACTTGCCATTGATGTTATCATTAGCTGCAAAAGGATATGTAGGCTTCATATCTGATGTCGTCGGTGTCCATAGATTTAAAGCTATAGGTTCATGGACATCAAAGATGGCAGCAGACAGGAATAAAGCAAAATCAGTAAACCTCGGCATTATTAAGGTGTATAGGCAATTTGATGAATGGACTGATTATAAATATCATACTGCTGTTAGAAAGAAAATATGGAGTATTAAATACAATATGATAAAGGGAGATATAGCATATTTTATACAAAAGTTTACCAGATAGTAGTTATGTGTTTTCTTATAATGAATTTTAATTTCTAACAGTTAGATGAATAATAAAAATGTAATAGTATTAGGGAACGATCATACAAACACCACTGGAATAGTGCAATGTTTAGGGCGTGAGGGTTTTAACATATCTGCTGTTGTTTGGGGGGCTAAGAGTGGAATTGTGGCGACTAGCAAATATGCTAACCAAGTTTTTTCTGCCTCAACTCCCGAAGAATGTGTAGAATTGATATGCGAGAAGTTTAATGGCGAAGAGGCTGCAATTATTGCTTGTTGTGATTCTGCAGCTATTGCATTAGAACGCAAACGCATGCTTTTAAGTGAGGGTTTGCGATTTGAGCATACCATAGGAGAATGGAGCATTGAAGAGCTTTGCGAGAAAGATCTTCAGGTGAAACTTGCAAAAGAATCTGGTTTTAATGTTCCATGGTCTTCTGAACCGATAGAATCGATAGAGGACATACCATGTGAGGTCCCTTTCCCTTGTATTACCAAATCATTGGTCAGTTGTCATGGCTCAAAAAGTGATTTAATGGTTGTACGGAACAATGAATACCTTAATTCAGTAATAAAAAAACTCTTGGTTCATACACCAAGGATTTTATTGCAACAGTATATCGAGAGGGATTACGAAATTAGTATTCTTGGCTGTGGCCTCAAAAATGGTGATTGCATTATCCCATGTGTTGAGAACAAGTTAACTCTCTATCCTAAAAATGTAGGGTTGGAATGTTTAGCAAATATGCAGCCATTGGAGGATGTAAGTATAATCCGATCTATTCGGGCTCTTATTAAGCGAATAGGCTATGTGGGATTATTCTCAGTAGAAATGATGCATTGTAAAACAGATGGTCAGTTCTATTTCACTGAGATAAACTTGCGTAATGATGGCGCTAATAGCTTCGTATATAAATATGGAGTCAACTTGCCGTTGAACCATATAGAAGATCTATTTGGACTTCCTCTTACTCATTTTCATGGTTTTCATCCGGGGTATTATATTTGGGAGATGCACCATAGTTTGTCATTAGCCCATAGGGAGATTAACATATTTCAATGGCTGAAAGAGATAAAACAATCCAATGGTTTTTTGCTTTATTTTCCAGATGACAAAAAACCTTTTTATAAGCAATATAAGAATTGGATATTAGGGACTTTACGTTTAAGAAAGAATGAATCATATTAATGATATTGTCATAATTGGTGTATCACATCACAACACGTTGAGTATGATTCGCAGTGTTGGACATGAAGGCATAAGACCGCATGTGATACTCTATGGGCATACACGAAGTTATATTGAAAAATCCAAGTATATTGCCGAGTGTGTTTATGTATCCACTGCAGAAGATGCTGTCGATTCGCTTGAGATTTTTTGTAAAAAGGCAAATAATAAACCGGTAGTCATTACCTGTTCTGACGAAGTGGCAATGATATTAGATAAACGATTCGATGATTTTCACGGATTGTGTCATTTCTTTAATGCAGGCGAGAAGGGGAGAGTTTCACATTATATGGATAAGCAAATTCAGACCTCTTTAGCTAGTGAGTGCAGATTTGCTACACCATGGTCTATTGAATGTTCACCGAGTGATATCCCCTATGATAAGATTCAGTTCCCTTGTATCATCAAACCCAAAGAGAGTGTTCATGGGGGTAAGAAAATGTATATATGTAACAGTATTGCCGACCTGAAGAGTTCTCAAAGAGATTTTGATAGAAACTATCCGGTTCTCGTCCAGCAATTCATTAAAGGAGAATATGAGGTAGTGATAATAGGGCTGACAATAAATGGCCAATCAATTATTCCTGGCTTTGCCAAAAAGCATCGTGATTATAAAGGTGCAACCACTTTCTCCACAATTTATCCGGTTTCAGAATTACCGAGATCTGTAGTCACATCATCGGAAATGTTGTTAAGTTATATCGGATACAGTGGATTATGGGGGATTGAGTGTATTAAAATGGAAGAGGAGTTCTATTTCATTGAGTTAAACCTCAGAAATGATGCTACAACATATTCAATGGATGTTGCCGGTGTTAATCTTCCGATGGCATATTATCATGCTTGCTGTGATGGGGAGCAAATACGTCAATTAACGGTCAAGGTTAAACCGTTAAATTCAATGGTTGAGTTTGATGACTTTAATTTTGTACTAAAGAGGACTGTGTCATTGACACAGTGGAGAAGAGAATTGAAAAGTTGCCGTTGCCGATATTATTATGACAATAATGATATGGCGCCCTATCGGATGAAGAGGTTAGAATATGTTAAATTTTTGTTTAATAGATTATTTCATCAAGCATGGAAATAATAAATAGAATCAAATCAAAGCTCTTTCATTATACTTGGGATCTGGCTTATGGAACCTATCATGATGATATCAGTGAGAAGGGGTTGGTGGGAACAGATATAAAAATTGTTCATAACCCATACAAAAATAAATGGTTCGCTGATCCCTTTATTTATTCCGAGGATGATTCATATCTTCAATTATTTGTTGAGGAGTTTGACAAAGAGGTGAGAAGGGGAAGAATCGCACGAGTTTGTATAGATAAAGCAAGTAACTCAATAGTTGATTGTCGAATAATACTAGATAAGCCTACCCATCTCTCTTTCCCTGCTATTTATAGAATAGAAGGTGAGGTTTTCGTTCATCCAGAGAATTCAGCTTCTGGAGAGAGTGCAATTTATCGGTACGATGAAACTCTTGATCATCTTGTTGAGCCTGTAGTCTTGGTTAACGAACCTTTGACCGATGCTATTATACACAGGTGTAAAGATGAATTTATAATGTATGCTACAAAGATTCCTGATTCCAATGGGAAAAAACTCTTAATCTACAAGTCAAAAACTATCTTTGGACCCTATGAGTATTGGGATAGTATTGTTATGGACAAGCCTTATGCAAGAATGGCTGGCGCTATTATAACTTCATCTGGTAAGAACATACGACCCGCACAAGATTGCGAAGGTGGCGACTATGGAAAGTCTGTATTGTTCTATGATAACAATACTATCATTGGGCAGTTACGACCATGGGGAAAGTATGATGGACTTCATACTTTTAACCTTAAGGATAAAACCTTCATTATTGATTTGAAGAAATATGACTTTCCTGTATTGTATCGGCTGAAAACGAAAATAAAGAAAACTTATGAAAATAAGAAGTAGAAAACTCCTAAAATATTCATTGTTTTTTTTCTTTGTTTGCGCTCCTTTGGAATCCATTTCTATCGGGGAGAGTTTTTCATTGGCAAAATTGATTGCTATTATTGTTATATCAATGTGGGCACTTAACGGTTTCCCGTTTCCTAAAACAAAGATGATTAATGCATTCTTTTTATTGTTGGGATATGCCACTCTTTCTGCTCTATGGGGTATTGACTCTTTTAATTCATTTAACCAAATTCTTACGTTTCTGATTCCCTCTATTATTGTGGCAATAGCGATATCGGCATCAATAAAAGAGAAGCAAGATGTCTTTTTATATGTTAGTGGCTATGTAATTGGATGCTTGATAGCTGTAGTTTCTGGGTTATATTTTAGAAATGCTATGCTGAATGAGGCTATTATGACATCTCAAGAACGTATTACTGCATTTGGTGCAGACCAGAATTCTTTGGCGTTTCTTTTAATTATGGGTATAGTATGCCTTTTAAGCTATTATTCTTCAGAAAGGTCAAAGCGATTCAGAATTTACATATTAGGTTTATTGGGAGTTTTTTTGCTCATGATTCTTTCAACAGGATCGCGGACTGGTATGATAATATCGGCAATTGTGTTAGCAGGTTATATGTTTACCCAAAGAAACTTTAAGAGTTTTTCATTTTTTACTATACTTATTATTGCCAGTATTCCGTTTATTATGGCATATTTGCCCGAATCGATAGTTGAGAGATATATGGAAACGGAAGAATTGGTTTCTAGTGGTGATTTCTCTGACAGAGGTAGTATATGGTCGAATGCAATTAAAGCTCTTTATCAACAGAATTTTGTATTAGGTGTGGGGTATTCTAATTTTAAAGCTATGTTTAGGGCTTTTGCGGGTGAGAGTTGGGCATCCCACAATACTTATTTAACTTATCTGTCAGAGTTTGGTTTGTTTGGTTTCTTCGTGTTTCTATATGTGCTAATTGTAATTTGGCAATATGCTCGAAAGATTTCAAAACAGACAAATAACAAATTCGTATATTTCTTCGTTATCCCATTCTTGTTAATTATGCTAACTTTAGAAACCGAGTATAAACGATGGATTTTTATCATCGGGATATTATTGGAATCGTGGTATTTTTTATCAAAAACACCCAAAGATTTTACGCATAAATGAAGATACTTCAGATAATTTCAACACTTGGACCTGGCGGTGCAGAACATTTTGTCCTTGAAATATCTAATGAACTATGCAAACAAGGGCATCATGTAGAGATTCTCACATTGTTTGATGTGCAGGAAGATAACCTTATACGGAAGGCTTTGGATTTACGGATTAACATCTATTCTTTGAAAAAGCAAAAAGGTTTTGAACCGAAGCTTTTTTATTTCGTTTGGCAGTTTATTCATCGAAAAAAGTACGATGTTGTTCACGGACATGTAGGTGCAATTAAATACATGACGGCTGCTGCCTTCCTTTGCCGAGATATACGTTTTGTGGCAACAATACATTCAGAAGCTAAACGTGAAGCGGGCCGAACCATTGACAAGTGGTCTAGAAAACTGATGTTCAGATTTAAAGTTTGCGTCCCAGTAACGATCTCAGAGGAGTCAGAACGTTCGTTCGAGGCTTTTTATGGAAGGAGTGCCGAAATGATTTACAACGGAGTTTCGGAATATGTAAAGAAAAAAGAGATTAAATTACGAGACCATGAGGGTCAGATTGTTTTTTTTCATCCTGCAAGTTGCCAACCTGTAAAGAATCAAATTTTATTATTGACTTCGTTTAACCGATTATTAGATGCTGGTTATGATGCAAAATTAGTTTGGGTCGGCTATAACGATTCATATAAGAATCTTTTTAATTCTTTTGCTCCTTTAATGAAAAGAAATGTTTCATATCTAGGGGAGGTGAATAATGTTCGTGACTATATGGTTGCGGCTGATGTTATGTGTCTCTCCTCAATAATGGAAGGTATGCCTATGACAATTATCGAAGCGTTTTCAGTAGGTCGTCCTGTTTTGTGTACTCCAGTAGGAGGTTGTATTAATATGATTAACCAAGGAGAGAATGGTATGATGTCGGATGATTTAACGGTTGAATCATATTATAAGATACTTGAGTCATTTATTTTAATTTCTCAGAGCGAACGAGCAAAGATGTCTGCTGCAGCATTAGCTTCATTTTCTCAATATAATGTTGAGAATTGCGTGAAAAGTTATTTGAATATATACGGGAAATAAAATTAAACGATGAGAATAATAGGTCTATTTCCATTGACAGGTAATGGAGGCATTGCTTCTTGGACAAAAAAGTTTACGAAGACATTCCCCGATGATGAGTATCACTTCACTTTCGTGAATGTATCTCCTACAACCCCAAGGGCTGGAGGTTGGAGTGAAACTATGCTAGTGCGAACCATCTCTGGTTTAGCTGCAATGGTAAGAATCCTAAAAGATCTTAAAGCTGTTCTAAAAAAGGGTAATTACGATATTCTTCATACTACGACAAGTGGAAACATTGGATCGTTGCGCGATTATTGTGTGGCAAAGCTGTGTAGAAGTTATGGCGTCAAGAGTATTATGCATTGCCGTT
>JAEEGL012435051.1_pt1 | contig 18627 bp, 14 predicted proteins | sample 9134231 | NCBI WGS metagenome assembly JAEEGL01 (sample SAMN16246548, study PRJNA631951) | gut metagenome | biome: gut microbiome; feature: rumen; material: fiber-attached | host: Bos | place: Iran: Karaj | collected 2018-10 | reverse complement strand
TTTGATGCATATTCGTTTTATTCGTTTAATTCGTTGTTAAAAAAACTACTATTTTACGTACTCTAACTCAACGCGGCGGTTGCGGCTGCGGTTTTGGTCGCTTGTGTTGGGTACGAGGGGCTGTGTGGCTGCCTTGGTCGATGTCAAGAGCCTTGACGACGGGATGCCACGTTTGATGAACTCCTGCTTAACAGTATTGGCACGGGCGAGGCCGATGCGCTTGTTGGTGGCGTCGGGGCCGAGGTCGCAGGTATGACCAACGATGCTAAGTTTGTAATCGGGATGCTCCTTCAAATACTTGGCAACATCGTCGAGAGTTTGGTCAACTACGGTGATGTCGGGGTTGCCTGATTCGCCGAGTTCAAAGTTGATAATCATCCTGATTGTGTCAACCACGATGTATTTCTTGCCGTTGATATATACCTCCTTGCCCTTCTCGGTGTAAACCTTGTTTTCATCCTTCTTGGGTTCTACGGGCTTGGTGGTCTGATTGTCAGCGGGTTTGGTGGTTTGGTTGTTGTCGGCGGGCTTGTTGCCGGTATTGATGCCGATGATGTCGGTTATGTTGACTACTTGACCGTCAACAGGCTGTTTTTCTTCGGGCTTGGGTTCTTCGGGCTTGTTGTCAACTACTTTGGGTTCCTCGGGCTTCACTTCGGGCTGTTTGGGCTCGTCTTTCTTAATTTCCTGAGGTTTGTTGTCAACAACGACTGTGGGCTTAACTTCCTCTTTCTCTTCAGGTTTGGATTCGGTCTTGTTTTTGCCGAGTTTGAAACGGAATCCTATCATTGCGCCGATGGCGAGTTGATGGCTGCCGTCTGAAATGCTCGAATTGAGTGCGCCGTTGTACTTTTTTGTCTCATAATCATAGACATAACCCTTGCCGCTTTCGGTGGATTTGGTGAGACCGTAGCCGCCGTAGATGCCGAGGTCAAGGTCCACCCAGCGTGCGAGCGCGTACATGAAATTGAGTTCGGCAAATGTTCCAAATGCGTTTTTGTAGTCGTAACTACCTTTGAAATTGCTCTTGGTGTAGAAGCCGTGGTTTTCCATGTCCTTGAATGTGATGTCGTCTTTCGGGTAATAAGCCTCGGTGGAGAGGTCGCCCTTGACGGTTTCAACGGTCTCGTCGTTGACAAACTGCGCCGAAACGCCAAGACCAAAGCCGAGTTTCCATTTTTCGGTCATGTTGCATTGGAAGTACAATCCGATTGGAACTGCTATCGAAGTCTGTTTCTGACGTTCTTTGAGGTTGTTGTAACGGACTATGTAATTGTAGTTTAGATTGCCGTTTTCTGCGTCGATGAGCGGGAAGGTGTTTTCGTCGGTGATTTTTGCTTCGGTCATCGACTGCTTGTAAACGCCGTTGAGTCCTATTCCCCAATGCTTTGAGAAGAAATAGCGGTAGCCCAACCGTCCCATGATGCCCATGCCGGGTTCGCGCTTGCCCTTGTCGCCGAGCGAATAGTTGAGGTTGTGGTAGCCGCCGCCAAAGTCGAGCGTTATGTAGTGCGCCGTCTTGTTCGGGGTGTCCTGCTGATTTTCCTGTGCGCCTGCTGTCGTGGCGAGCGTTATGGCTGTCAGTGCAATTATTATCTTTTTCATAATGTTCATGTTATGATGATAGTCTATGTTGTAACGTTTTGTTTTGTTAACGTTTTTTATGATTTCCTTGCAAAAATCGCGCCGTTATTCTATGCCCGTTGCAAGTATCTGGCGGAGATGCTGCATGAAACGCTCTGTGGATGCGATTTCTATCTTTTCGTCGGGGGTGTGTACGCCGTACATCGTGGGACCAAGCGAAATCATGTCCATGCCAGGGTATTTGCCGAGTATCAATCCGCACTCCAGACCCGCGTGGATGGCTGTTACAACAGGCTCTGCGCCAAACAGCTCCTTGTAAATGTGTTTGCTAAGGTCGAGTATCGGGCTGTTGGGGTTGGGCTGCCATCCTGGATATTCGCCTTCAAATTCGCATTTTGCACCGGCGTATTCGGCTTGCAGGCGGATGATGTCTTTTAGGTAGTCGCTTTGCGATTGCACCGAACTGCGCAGGAGGCACTGTATTCTCAATGTGCCGCCACTGATGCGCAGGATTGAGAGGTTGTTGGAGGTTTCAACAAGTCCTGGCACGTCTGCACTCATTGCAAATACACCCGATACAAGGCTGTTGATGATGAGGTTGACGTCCTTCAAGTGCTGCTCTTTGAGAACGAGCGGCATGAGGGTTTCGAGTTTTTCGATTGCAATTTTGCCGTCGGGGTCGGAGTTTTTATACTCGCCGGCGATTACTTTCTGGAAGTTTTTGATGGCGGTGTTGAGCTTCTTGGTATCTGACTTATTGACGAATACGAAAGCCCTTGCATCGCGCGGAATGGCGTTGTGCATATCGCCGCTGTCTGCGCCTGAGAGCCTGAAGTCCACCTTGCCCAATATGCCGTTGATGAAACGGAAAAGCAATTTGGCGGCGTTGGGACGGTTTTTGTGGATGTCGCCGCCCGAATGTCCGCCGAGGAATCCAGTCAGTGTTATCTTATAAGGTTCGTATTGGTCGGGGTCTATGTTTTCAAACTGCAACTGCTTGGTGATGTGGACGTTGACGCCGCCCGCGCAACCTATATAAAATATGCCTTCCTCCTCGCTGTCGAGATTGATGAGGATGCTGCTCTTGAGCGCGTCTTTTGCCAACTTGTCCGCGCCGGTAAGCCCCGTCTCCTCGTCAACAGTAATCAACGCCTCTATTGGACCGTGTGCGAGGGTGTTGTCTTCAAAAACAGACATTATTGCAGCCACGCCGATGCCATCGTCGCCGCCGAGTGTGGTGCCGTCGGCTTTTACATAGCCGTCTTCAACAATGGTGGTGATGGGGTCGGCAAGGAAGTCGTGGGTCTTGTCGCTGCGTTTTTGCGGCACCATGTCGCAGTGCGCCTGGAGTACGATAGACTTGCGGTTTTCCATGCCTTGGGTCGCCTTTTTGCGCATTATTACGTTGCCTGCCTTGTCCTGGAAGGCTTCGTCGGCGTGTTGGAGTCCAAATTCAAGTAAGAATTTCGACACCCTCTCTTCGTGCTTGGAGGGGCGAGGGATGAGTGTCAGCTCGCGGAAATTTTTCCACAGCGGGGCTGGTTGGAGTCCCAATAGGTTTTCGTTCATTGCGTTTTCCAAAAAGTTTAGTTTATGGTGCAAAGTTATCATAATAGAGGCAAGTACAAAAAAAAATTTAATATTTTTTTCTGGAAATGTTTTTTTGCGAAAAATTTTTCCTAAATTTGGACGCTCTACCGATTGGTATTGCCGTTCATCAATCAAACAACGTTAAAACAAAAATAACGCTTATGGAAACTTCTGTTATCTTGGACAAAATAAGGGAATTAGCCACCAAGTTGTCGGAGGAAAAATCCACTTTCACTCGCAGCGACATTGCGTGGGATTTGCAGGAAGATCTTGCAAAGGTGGGCATTTATGGCGATTCTCCCGAGATTAGCCGTTTGGTCTGGGAATGTTATTGCAACACAAAGGACGAGGCAGTGGCGAAGTGTTTTATAACCAACAACCGCTCTTTCTCCCTCGTAGAAGAATATACAATACCCGCATTAGTGGAGGCGGGCGACACAGACAGCATTTTTGGCACCATAAATAAGAAGTTGGAGAAGTCCGACGATATTTTGGGGCAGTTGAAGTCGCTTGTAACCGATGGCATCAATCTCAGCCTTGTGGATTCGGCGTCAAGTCTTATAAGCACAGTGTCGGGCGTGGAGGCCATCAAACGGGTGCAGGACGAGGCTCAGCATATTTTCGCCAAATATTCCGACATGACGGGCGCATACAGCGATGCGCGCAATACCATCCGCGGACTCGTTTCAGATTTTGCCGAATTGAGGCAGAGCACCTGCGAGACTTATAAGAAATATGCGTTGTCGCTTGTGGATATGTTTGGCGACAGCATCAAGGCGACGATGCCAGAGCTGTTTGATTTTGATTCGGTGCAGTTTCTCGATGTTGACGCCATGCAACAGACCGTAAAACTCGCATACGACGGCATTTACGGCAAGTGCGGCGCGTTGGTGGGCGATGTTTCCAGTAGTTTCCAAAACGCATTGTCGAGGTCGGCGTCGCAGTTCAGTGTTCAGAAAGACAGGGCGGTAGGGCTTGTCTTGGCGGGTCTCAACATGATTTCGCATTATGTGAAGACAGGGCAGAAGGCTACTGCGCTGCACCGCGATTTTGCCGAGCTGAGAGGCTCCATAGCGAGCGACGTGGCGGCGATACGTACCGACGAGGTAAGGCTCGTGGAGATTTACAAGACTCTCAACGACGTTATGATACCAGAGGCCGAAGTCTATGCCCGCAATGCCAACAAGGTGTTTGACAAGGAGTTTAATGAGCTTGTTGACACCATATATTCCACTCCTGAGGCGCGTGACCTCAAACAAAAGCGTGACGAAATCCTAAAAGAGATGCACCAGATCGAAAGGCGCATCAACGACGCAAGAATCAGCATCAATTATTATAAAGACCATATCCAAAGCGGTCAGGAGACCCTTGGCAGCCTCAAAGAAAATTATATCGAGGCTCAATGCACCAAGCCTGAGCCGCCGGCTGGCGTGAAAAATTTGTTTTCGTTTGGCAATGCGCAACGCAAGTATGAGCGTGATCTTTACGATTGGAAGACGAGTAGCTATCCGGTCATCGAACGTTACGAGAGCCTTGCCGTTGATATCAGCGTTGATTCCGACGAGATTGAACGCCGCACCAAGGCCATCGAAAACGATACTCTCCGCTACAACGAACTCAATCTCCAGCAGATAGACATTTCCAAGCGTCTTGCTGCGATAGTAACGTCCACGCCGGAGACCAAGCGCAAGACGGCGCAGCATCTCGACGACATCATCAAACTTCTGCACCTCGCCAAAAAAATCACCGAGGGCAAACTCGACGCACACCTTGTAAATACCACTCAGGTAAAACGTCTCGACGACATTCAACTGCCTGAACGTCTTACAAATGCGGTGAAGGATTTCCGCGATTCCATCACCAAGGACATGAAATTCACCGAGCAGACTGCCCGCGCATTGACCAACAAGGACGTGCCGCAGGAGATTATCGCCAACATTGCGGTAGAGGGCAACGCCGTATTGCAGGAGGGCATTGAACTTTGCAACAATTTTGCGCAACTTAAGGCGATGAAACTCAAACAGAACCTTGCTCAGGAGGCTTATGACCGCGAATACGCCAAAATCAAGGAGGCGTTTGCCGAGCGTATGAAGACCATCGACGACCGTGCCGCCTTCATTCAGGAAACCGCCCGCAAAATCAACACCGCTGCCGACAACGATGCGCTCCGTCAGGCTCTCATCGAACTCGCTGGTGATTACACTACTGGCATGAACGCCCAGGATTGGGACGATTTTCTTGAAGGCAAAAAAACTATTCAGATTTAACACTCAGCAATGGAGAGCAGCAGAAGGACGAAGGCGCGCGAAAATCTTGGTTTTGAATCAGAGATAGAGAAGGCCAAGATGGAGAGGGCGTTGGCAAAGGAAGAAAAACGCCGCGAGAACAAGGAACTTGCCCGTCAAAAACTCGAAAACGACTGGTCTTACCGGATGGTGAAGGGCGTTTCGTTTTTGATGGACAAGTGTTTTGCTGATGCCGTAGTGGGTTTTGTTTTTCCCGGTGTTGGCGACTTCCTTACTATCGTGCTGTCGCTGCCGTCGTTGTTTGTCGGATTGTTCAAAATCAAGTCGATACCGCTTACATTGGCGATGCTTTATAATATTGCGCTTGACTGTTTCATCGGCCTGACGCCTTATTTGGGCGACGTGCTTGATGCGTTTTACCGCTCATACGCCAAGAATTACAAGTTGATAGTAGGTTTTGTGGAGAATGACAAGGAAGTCATCGACGAGGTGCGCCGCAGCGCGTGGAAGTCGGCGATATTGATTGTCATCCTCGGCGTTGCGTGTTATTTTGTTTATCAGTTAGTTAAAGGCCTGTATATGTCGATTGCTGCATTGTGCGGGTGCAATTAATTTTTAGGGTTTATATCCGTTAATGTGTTATATCCATGTAAAACATCAATTAATAAACAGGTTATAACATGAACAAACTTATCTTGAACTGAATAAGAATCAGCACCTGTTTACCATACGGCTTGGTGTGGAATTTTGATGCTGTCCGCTTTCCAATTATTTCGCCACGGTTTTGTCAAATTCTATCTTCGCGGTCGTGCCGTCCACGGTGATTGTTGCCTCCCTGCCGAACATTATGGGAAGGTTGACGGTATCGTGTCCCGATAGTACGCCATAGACGACGGGGATGTTGAGTTTGCCGACGTATTTGCGGATGATTTCGTTGAGCGGGAGGTCGCTGCCCTGGCTGCCGCCGCTAAATTCGCCAACTATTATGCCCTTGACATTTTGCAACTTGCCCGATTGCTGGAGGCTCAGCAACATACGATCCACAGAATAATTTGCTTCGCCGGTGTCCTCGATGAAGAGGATTGAATTTGAGGTGTTAAGGTCGAATGCCGTGCCGCTCATCGCGTAAATCAGCGAGAGGTTGCCGCCCACTATTCGTCCCGTGGCTGAGCCTTGGATGCAGTCGTCGTTGTAGGGGATTTCGATGTCGGCTTTTTCGCCAAATATCATGGCTTTCAATGCGTTGACGCTTGTGGCATCCTTGTTGAAACCACGCATCATCGGGCCTTGAATGGACGCAATGCCCATATTGTTGACGTAGATGTGCAGAGCCGTAACGTCGCTGTAACCCACAATCCATTTTGGGGCTTGCTTCATCTTGCGCCAATCGAGGCAGGGCAATAGTTGCGCCGCGCCATATCCGCCTCGCGCCATGAAGATTGCGCGGATTTCGTCGTCGTCGAGCAATTTTTGCAACGCCTTGACCCTCTCGTCCAACGTGCCGGCGTATCGGCTGTAACTGAGTGTCAAGTTGTCCGCCTCAATTACTTCCAAGCCCCACGATTTGAGGGTGTTGATGCCGTCGCGGATGTCCTCGTCGCTCGTGGCGTTACTCGGTGCATATACCGCCACTTTGTCGCCCTGATGCAGATACGGAGGAATCACGGTTTGTGTGATTGGCTCCAAGTCCTGGATTACAAAAGTGGGATTGTATTCTGTAACGTTGACAATGGTGGTATCAACGGTAACTTGTTCATATACAATCTCTTCCTTCTTGCAGGAAGAGAGAATGAGCGCGGCGATTGCCGGCACGATAATGAGTTTTTTCATTAGTTTTCCGATTAAATTTTTTACGGTGCAAAATTAACATAAAAAATCCACATTTTGCCAAATATTTTGATTAACTTTGCCGCCGACAACAAGGGGTGCTGCAACCGTACCACAAGCGGCAAGGCTGAGATTATACCCGTAGAACCTGTTCAGGTAATGCTGAGAAGGGATTTCAGATTGATTTTTTTCTTGCCTACCTCTATGTTGTTGATTGTTAATTATTTATATTGTCATTATAACAAATGAAAATTACCGTAAATTCGCAGCCGCAGGAGACCGCCGCCAAAAATATCGGCGAACTCGTTGTTGAGTTGGGTCTTCAAAATACCAAAATTGCCGTCGCGATGGATTCTAAGATGGTGCAGAAGGACAGTTGGAACGATACAGTCCTCTCCGAAAATTGTAACATATTGATAATCAAAGCGGTCTGCGGAGGATGAAACAAGTGATGCCACGCGGCACGGTGCAGTTTGTGTCGCAAAAAACAGCAAGTCTGTCGCACCTCGACACCATCAGGTTCGCCCTCGAAGGCGGTTGCAGGTGGGTGCAGTTGCGCATGAAGGACGAGTCGCAGGAGCAAATTGTAAGCACTGCAATCAAGGTGCGGGAACTTTGCGACCAATATGCCGCCACTTTTATCATAGACGACCATGTGGAACTCGTGGAGCAATGCCATGCCGACGGCGTGCACCTCGGTCAGCACGATATGCCCGTCTCAGAAGCCCGCAAAATCCTTGGTAATGAGAAGATTATAGGCGGCACTGCCAACGACCTCGCCACCATAAAAAAACATTACGACGACGGCGCGGATTATGTGGGGTTGGGTCCTTTCAGGTTTACAACCACCAAAAAAAATCTCAGCCCGATACTTGGCTTAGACGGCGTTAAGGCGATAGGCGAGGGCATGAAAAATGGCGGCTGGCACATTCCAATTGTAGTGATTGGCGGCATCAACGCCAACGACATCGCCGACATCATGCCTTGCAACATGGACGGCATCGCTATTTCGGGAATTGTTGCCAATGCTGACAATCCCGTCAACGAAATGAAAAAACTTTTAAACGAAATAAATAAATGGAAAAATTAATCATAGGAGGACGCGAATTTTCGTCGCGCCTTTTCCTCGGCACGGGCAAGTTCAACTCCAACGAGTTGATGGCTGAATCGATAAAAGCATCAGGTACAGAGATGGTTACGGTTGCGATGAAGCGCGTGGAACTCGACGACAAAAACGACGACCTTCTCAACCATATCATCAAGGACAAAAACATTCAGTTGCTGCCCAACACTTCGGGCGTCAGGAATGCTGACGAGGCTGTTTTTGCGGCGCAGATGTCGCGTGAGGCTTTCGGCACCAATTGGTTGAAACTCGAAATCCATCCCGACCCGCGCTACCTCCTGCCCGATACCGTGGAGACTCTCAAGGCCACCGAGCAATTGGTAAAACTTGGTTTTGTCGTTTTGCCGTATTGTCAGGCTGACCCCGTGCTCTGCAAGCAACTCGAAGAAGTTGGCGCGGCTGCCGTGATGCCTCTTGGCGCACCTATCGGCACCAACAGGGGACTCCGCACTGTCGATTTCCTAAAAATTATCATCGAGCAAGCCACTGTGCCTGTGGTAGTTGACGCGGGCATTGGTGCACCGTCGCACGCTGCATGGGCTATGGAATTGGGCGCGTCGGCGTGTCTGGTCAATACCGCGATTGCCGTTGCAGGCGACCCCGTAAAGATGGCAGTTGCCTTCAAAAACGCTGTAGAAAGCGGTCGCATGGCATACGAGGCTGGTCTTGGTGCTGTTGCCGATAATTCAGTGGCTGAGGCTTCTTCGCCGCTCACAAGTTTCTTGGATTTGTAATTATAATAAACATGTTTTACGACGAAATACAGAAAATTTCTTGGGACGAGGTAACTGACAAGATTTATTCCAAGACTGCGGGCGACGTGCGCCGTGCGTTGGCGAAGGATCGCTGTGATGTGGAGGATTTTATGGCGATGGTTTCGCCTGCTGCCGAGCCGTTTTTGGAGCAGATGGCGCAACTCTCGCGCCGCTACACCATGGAGCGTTTTGGAAAGACGGTCTCGATGTTTATCCCGCTGTACATAACTAACTCATGCACAAACTCTTGCGTGTATTGCGGATTTCACATCCAAAACAAGATGCCGCGCACAATCCTCACCGAACAGCAGATAGAGGACGAGTACAAGGCCATCAAGAAGATTGCGCCTTTTGAGAACATTTTGCTTGTAACGGGCGAAAATCCTGCCAAGGCGGATGTCAACTACATCGCCCGCGCTCTCGACATTGCCAAACCGTATTTCAGCAACCTGAAAATCGAGGTGATGCCTTTGAGTGCCGAAGATTATTCGATGCTTGTGCATCATGGTCTGAACGGTGTAATTTGTTTTCAGGAGACTTACAACGAGAAAAACTACAAACTCTACCACCCTCGCGGCATGAAATCCAATTACGAGTGGCGTGTCAACGGTTTTGACCGCATGGGTCAGGCTAATGTCCATTCTATTGGCTTGGGCGTTTTGATTGGGTTGGAGAAGGAGTTCCGCACCGATATAACGATGATGGCTTACCACCTCAGATATTTGGAAAAGCACTATTGGCAGACCAAATACAGCGTCAATTTCCCGCGTATGAGGCCCGCTGAAAACGAAGGTTTTCAGCCTAATGTCATCATGACAGACCGTCAGTTGGCGCAATGCACGTTTGCGATGAGGATTTTTGACCATGATGTTGACATCTCGTACTCCACCCGCGAACCCGCCAAAATCCGCGACAACATGGCGACACTTGGAGTTACCACTATGTCGGCGCAGTCGAAGACCAATCCGGGCGGTTATTACACTTATCCTCAGGCACTTGACCAATTCACTGTAAACGACGAGCGCACCGCCACCGAAATCATTGCTTCTCTCAAATCCCTCGGTCGCGAACCCGTCTGGAAGGATTGGGACGCAAGTTTCGACCACCTGAATGTTGCATAATATGCTGATTGTTATCACGACACCCGATTTTTTTGCCGGTGAAGCCGATTTGATTAATCTGTTGTTTGTCAACGGGTTGCAACGGCTTCACTTGCGCAAACCGGATTCTACAAGGGCGGATTACGAAGGATTGTTAAAAAAGATTGCGCCCGAATTTTTGCCGAAAATTGTGCTGCACGACCATTTGGATTTGGCGGCGGAATATGGAGTTCATGGTGTGCATCTCAACCGTCGCAACAATCAGATTCCCAAAGGTTTCTGTGGCTCTATATCGAAGTCGCTGCATACTGTGGAGGAGTTGTCGGCGGAAGGAAACAATTATGATTATGTAACCATCAGTCCGATTTTTGACAGCGTTTCCAAGCAGGGGTACAATTCGCAGTTTTCGCACGAAAAACTGATGGAGATGCGTCATAACGGTTTGATAGACAGCCATGTAATTGCCCTCGGCGGCATCACGCCGCAAAATATTGCGCAGTTGCAGCAATACGGATTTGGCGGCGTGATGGTGCTTGGGGCGTTGTGGAATAGGAGAGGGGACAGAGAGATTTTTTTGGAGGTTTTCAGGGAATTGTCGGTTTTTTAATTTGTTTTTTTCCTGTTTTTGGTTAATTTTGCGTGATAAAAAAATTCAATTATGGCAAAAAAAGTAGAAGATTTCATAATTACGATTCCTGATTTTCCCAAACCGGGAATCATGTTCAGGGACGTTACAGGTGTGCTGGATAGTGCCGAAGGTCTCCAACTTTCCATCGACGAACTTTACAAACTGATTGTAGGTGTGGATTTTGACGTGATTGCGGGAGCCGAGGCGCGTGGTTTTATTTTTGGTATGCCGCTCGCGTACAAGGCGTGCAAGCCTTTTGTCCCCGTAAGAAAAAAGGGCAAACTTCCGCGTCCGTCGTATGAACAGACCTATGACCTCGAATACGGCACGGCAACCATTGAGATTCACAAGGATTCCATCAAACCTGGTCAGAGAGTTGTGCTTGTTGACGACCTTATCGCCACCGGCGGCACCATTGAGGCGGCGGCCAAACTCATCGAAAAATGTGGCGGCATTGTGGTAAAAATCATTTTCCTCATGGAACTCGAAGGTCTCGAAGGCAGAAAACGGCTCGCCAAATACGACGTGGAATCGGTGGTGAAATATCCGGGAAAATAAGTTGGACGATGTGTAAATCATTCTCAACATGAAAAATATAAAAGACATAATAAAAAGTTCGCTGGGACCTACCGGAATTAATGTTCGCCGAATAGATAAATTCTGTGGCGTGCCATCGGGTTTCCCGTCGTTGGACAGAGTTACTGGCGGATTTGAAAAGTCGGATTTGATAGTAATTGCATCGCGTCCGTCGATGGGCAAGACAGCCTTTGCCTTATGCCTTGCCCGAAACCTGGCTATCAAATTCAATATCCCAACGTTATTTATTTCGTTGGAAATGAACGACATACAAATTTGCAACAGATTTGTAAGCATGGTTTCAAAGATAGACATTTTGAAAATAAAGTCAGGAAATCTTGATGACGACGAGACGCAACGGTTGAAGGATGGTGTGGGCAAAATCAAGAATGTACCCTTGTTTTTTCAGACCGAATTAGTGGAACTTTCGGCGATTATCGAGGAATGTAAGAATTTCAAACAGAAATATAATGATGGCGTGGTGATTATTGACAATTTGCAGCAAATGATTAACGCCGCCAAACAAAATTATTCGCGCAAACACGAATTGGATTCCGTTGTCAGGGAACTCAAATTGTTTGCAAAAACTATCGACTTGCCGATTATTATCACCTCGTCAGTCAACCGCAATGTCGTAACACGTGGAGGTATGTTGCGGCCGTTTTTGTGCGATTTGAACGGTTCGAGCGAAATCGAAAATATTGCCGATATCATCATATTCATTTACAGGCCAGAGTTTTACGGATTAATGGAGGATCCCGAAGGCAACAGCACCGCCAATAATGCCAGGTTGATCGTCGCCAAAAATCGACACGGTGCAATCAGTGATGTAAATCTGTATTTCGATTCAGGATGCGGCAGGTTTAGCGAGTGGTCGCTGTAAATGGGGGGGGAGGTAGAGAATGAGACAAAAGACGTTCATTTACTACGTTCACAGTGGTTGTTTCCATTTCGAAAATAACCACTTGTACTGATAGTATTGTGATGCATTGTGGTCGTCAGTTACCGAGGAATCTTCGGTAACTGACGACTATTTCCATTTTGGAAATAGTCGTAAAAACTTTTTTGTGAAGTGAGATCAACTTGATTCTCTTTCTAGCCAATAAGATGCGGAAGATTTTTGCGTTTAACAGCCTCTATAGTTTATTTTTTTCGAGAATGACAATATACGTTATCCCCTCTACAAGGCGTATACAATATTTTATAACACATTAATAATTACATTGAGGTCGGGTTATATTTTTCTGTTGCACAAAAATTATGAATATTTTGTATGTAGTGTAGTTGAAATAGCACTTAATCTTACCTATTTTAAGTCGAAAGATACTTCAAAATTTTTAGGTTTCATGTGTGGTTTCCCTTTAAAAAAAGATTTATATATGGTTACTTTGTTTCCTTCCACAATGGCGATGTCATAAATATCCTTGTTATCTTTCGCAACAGAATATTCATTATCCGAAATAATAAAGCTATTGTTATTTGAAGCCTTCACTTCCAATAGTCTTCTTTGTTCTTCAACTAAATAAGTAAAATCATATCCGGCGGAATCATCTCTTTTCGAAACCCATTCCCCGTATTTGTACCGCTCGTCCTCCTGAGCTAATTGACGCAAATAACGGTCAACTTTCTTTTCCGCCTCTTCGCCCAACTTTGCGTTTCTTCTTTCAGCCTTGGTTTTATGTGTTTTAGAACCGCTTTGTGAATTATTACAATTGTTTTTATAATTTTTTTTTGTCTCTATTATTATATCTGATTCAACAAATTCACCGTCAATTTCAGATTCGGTACTTTCTGCTGTTTCAATTGTTGAATTAGAATTATCATTCTTTTCCAAATGCCTTTTTAACACTTCAACTGTCTCTCTGTTTCCTTCGAAATACAACAACCATCTACCATCTTCTAAGTCTTTTTCGTCCTGAATGGATTGAATCAAATCAGAATATAAATTGCCATGTTCTTCTGCTAATTCATTTTCCAAAGAAATATTTTCGACGAAAATACCTTTTCGGTAGAATATTTCTTTCACCTTTTGATTCAAACTACTCAAATAGTCTTTGTCTTCTTTTTGTTCGTGTCCCCATTTATTGTCATATTCCATATTTGAGTAATCATCCTGAATCGGGAAGAACAACTTCCTCTTATCGTTGTTTGCTTCCTCATTTAAAACACTCCATAGCTTATGAACAAAACGCCCCATAAACTTCTCCTTAATACTGTTAAATCGGTTCTTGTGCCAAGCCGAAAGGTCGACTATCCTAAGAAGTTCATTCTTTTGGTCGGTTGTTTCTAACTTATCCAATACTTTCTTGATGAAATCGACAGATTCTTTATTGTGCCAATTGGAAAAATCGACCTTCTTGACTTCTTGTTCGTTGAATTCAGGCAATTGGGAATAAAAATCAGAAGCATCAACATTCAACGAGAGTCCATTCAGTTCGCCATATTTTTGCCAAAAAACTTTCTCTGCGGGTGAAATGCCAAGCAACTTGAAGCATTCTGCAATTTCATCCTTTCTGGTTTCATCAATGTATTTTTTCGTGAAATCGAACCCTTGAAACACATGAATAAAATGCTCATTCTTCGTCTCCATTTTGAAGACCATCCCGAGTATTTCCGCAATGGCATCACAATAGGTAGTAGATGATTTCATTTCTTCGATGCTGGAAAGACCGTTTACATTTAGGAAATAATTGTTTTCCACATTGACAAATTCTCCATTATCCAATTTATACTCTTGATTTTTAATTGAATATTCGCATTGCGAAACCAAGCAAATGCAGCAATTTTTTATTTCATCAGCATATGTTTTTTTTTGATGCTTGCTTTGAGGCATTTTGGATGGCATAAAGAAGGAAATAGGGCTTGAGTTCCCTAAAAAATGAATCGAATTCATTGCTCAATTCGCTTTCTTGTGATTCTATAATTCCAAAGTCCAAATCGTTGAGCGAATGCAACCCGAAAATTTTGGTTATTTTATCAACACCTTGTCTTGATGGGTAATCCAGTCGGAAAAGCCCAGCTCCTTCTATCACTTTTTTGGGAAAACATGTGTTATCAGAGTAGAATACTTTCGATGACGAATGATATCCTTTATTTCCATCAACATCGATGGCATAAAGGCGTACATCGTCAACTATATGGTTGTTACTTTTATCTAATCCGTCAATAACTTTTTTGTAGAGTTTTCGGATGTTCTTCCCGTCGGGGAAATAAGTGGAATAATTGTTAAGAAAATTACGGATTTCGCTAACATTTTCGTAACAGAATTCTGTTTGGAGCAGTTCAACCACACGTTGCGCATTGGGACCAAAATCATTAACATTAGTTTCTGAATCTAAAATCAAGTCTGTCCCAAAAACTTTCCACTTTACATTCGCCAACGTCGCCAACTGATATCGGACAAAATTATAGGATGTCGGAGATGTTCTTGAGATTTTATTATAGAAGAAGCGCAATTCTATGGATTCCTCTAATCGTCTCAATATTTCTCCTTCTGAAGAAACAAACCTCAACACATTTTGTAGGCTGATATGCTTCAATTTTTCTATTATTGAATCGCGCATTACAGGAATAACAATACTTTCACTTCCTTTGTATAAATCATACTGTTTCCTTCCAATTGCATCACTAAAAAAATGATGAGCTTCTATATATTTGTGATAACCCAAATAAAAAACCTCGCTAAATTTCTTTTCTCCAAAAACTTGATTTACGCCTAATTTTTTCATAAATTCATTAAAATGATTTTCGTCAAGTTCTGTCAAAACTTTTTTTTCTTTCCACCTTCTCAGTTCAAGAACATATTGGGTGTCAGTTCCTTCAAAAACCTGTTTGTTGAGTTCGGTTGGCAACATCAGGTCATTGGCTCTCTTAACCTCTCCTTTCTCATTCAGAAGTCTGACGTATTTCAGTTCGGAATCACTACCTAAATTATAGAGATAATTCAGCATCTCAACAATCAGTTTCTGCTTGTTTATTTCATCTTTTTCCAATTTGTCATTGGCCTGACTAATAACTTTATTGGCAATGCTTCTTTTGTCGAAATAACGAATATTGATAAATTCAAGCAAACTAACCAAACAACGAACCTCGGAAACGCTCTGCGCACCTTCTTGTTTTTTTTGTTGTTTCGTGGCTTCTATTTCTGTTTGAAACTCATCTATCAATTTATTAATAAAGTCGTTGTGAACGACAGAAAATTCCACCCATTCGGGAAGGTTTTGCGTCAGTGCCTCGTTACCGTTGTCTTGGACATAGGCTTCGCCAACGATAATATTGTTGCTATTGTCAATTAATAGCGGTATTTTGGTTTGTCCGAGAGCCGAAAAATTATACGTATTTCTGTTGTCGTACAAATGGCGGATGAGAAGAACTCGTTTTTCGATGTTGCCCTTCAATTGTTCCGAAACATCGGTTATGGCATCAACAATATGTGATAATGGCCTCGGCGAAATGGAGAGAGGATATTCAATAGGTTGTAGCATTTTTGAAAAGGTATCCCCTTTTGCCTCAAAATTTTTCCAGAAATTGCTAATATCATTGTTATAATATGAATAGTCATTGACAATAACATATTTATTGTCAACCGAGGGATAAATTGCCATATCTTTTTTCAACTCATCCAACTTAGTATACAAGGCTCTTAAACTACCATATTCTTTTTCGGACACAGTCGGCATCATCATCCGATAACCAACCCAATTTGAGCAGTTTTGAGTTTTGTTTAATTGTTCTTGTGCTACATTTCGAATCAGTACCGCCGCTTTTTGCAAAATGTAATCATTTACATCACTTTCGTTGACATGGTTGCGTGAACTGTTGAGTTCGACCGTGGCATGTAGCAAAAAAGGCAGATGTACCAACTCTTTCGATGGAAGATAATTGTATAGATAGTTGTTCCCTTTCAATAATTCAGTTCGGGGTATGGCTAATTTTACAATATATTTCTTCTTTTCTTTCTTTTTTTTGTCTTGGTATTTGTCTTCCAACTCTTCATCTTTCGAGTAAATATTCCATTTGCTCTTATCAACCGATATTTTTTTTGTTAGCTTGTCACCAGAAAAAACAGTAACTTCCACATTATGTATGTGTTGCAGAAATAATAGAGTCCGTTCATCTATTGCGTTTATTTGTTTGATGATATCCTCTTCCTTGTTTGCATTGTATTTTATTACTAAAGCACACCCTTTGTTTTCATCGCAATCTTGGTAACCCCATTCTGATACTTCAGGTAGTCCAAGTATCGGTATGGGGATACAATCCTGCGAAAGGTTTCGGCGCATACGAATGTCATCCAATTGCAATTTTAAATCTTTTAAATTACTGGCAAGATATTTTTCGAGTACTTGATTTGAAAACTCTATCTTCAAACCTGCGGAATAAATTGAGACGCTATTTGCCCAGTTTAATATGGAACGGAAGCCAAGACCCTTGTTGCCAATATATGTCGATGACACTTTGCTGCTGTAATGAGGAATCATAATTGATTTTATACCTTCTAAAGTAAACGATTCGCCATCGTTGTAAAAGACAAGTTCTTTATTGTTCGTGTCAAGTTTGAATGAAACTAAGCTGGCTTTTGCATCATCGGCGTTCTGAAGCAATTCAAGTATTTGACGCCCATTGTAATCCCCCGTGGTTTGTTGCTCGTCATTATAGTATGCAACAACATTATCCACGTTATTAAAACTTATTATCTGTGATTTTATAAAAACTTCAATGTTTTCTTTGGTTAATTTTGTCATTTTATAAATAATTGTAAATATGGATTTGTTTTAAATTCAAAAAGGGGGAATCCATTTTGAATTCCTCCTTTTTGTTTATTGATTTGGTTCTTTTACTATTTTACCTCTTCATAATCCACATCGGTTACGTTGTCGCCGTTGCCTGTGGTGGAAGACGACGAACCGGCGTTAGACGATGTGTCTTGCTGAGGACCAGCCTGAGGACCGCCCTGTGCGCCTGCCTGACCTGCACCTGCGTTGTACATCTCCTGACTTGCTGCCTGGAACACGGTGTTGAGTTCGGCGGAAGCGGCATCGATAGCGGAGAGGTCGCCGGATTTGTGAGCCTCTTTGAGTTTGTTGAGTGCAGCCTCGATGGGAGCCTTCTTCTCGGCGGGAATCTTGTCGCCGTACTCCTTGAGAGCCTTCTCTGTCTGGAAAATCAACGAGTCAGCCTGGTTGATTTTCTCGATGCGCTCCTTCTCAGCCTTGTCGGCGGCCTCGTTGGCCTTAGCCTCGTTCTTCATGCGCTCGATTTCTGCCTCGGAGAGACCCGAAGAAGCCTCGATACGGATGTTCTGGCTCTTGCCGGTTGCCTTGTCCTTAGCCGAAACGTTGAGGATGCCGTTTGCGTCGATATCGAATGTAACTTCGATTTGCGGAACGTTCCTCGGTGCCGGTGGCAAACCGTCGAGGTGGAATTTGCCGAGGGTCTTGTTGTCCTTAGCCATAGAACGCTCGCCCTGGAGTACGTGGATTTCCACAGAGGGCTGGTTGTCAACGGCTGTTGTGAAGGTCTCGGTCTTCTTGCAGGGGATGGTGGTGTTGGCTTCGATGAGTTTGGTCATCACGCCGCCCATGGTCTCGATGCCGAGCGAAAGCGGGGTAACGTCGAGCAATACCACATCCTTAACGTCGCCTGTCAAAACGCCGCCCTGGATGGATGCGCCTACTGCCACAACCTCGTCGGGGTTTACACCCTTGGAAGGTTTCCTGCCAAAGAACTGCTCTACCTCTGCCTGAACTGCCGGGATACGGCTCGAACCGCCCACCAAGATAACCTCGTCGATGTCGCTTGCGCTGAGGCCGGCGTCTTTGAGTGCCTGACGGCAAGGCTCGATGCAAGCCTTGATGAGGTCGTCACAGATAGCCTCAAATTTTGCACGGGTCAAAGTTGTTACCAAGTGCTTCGGAACACCGTTGACAGGCATGATGTACGGAAGGTTGATTTCCGTGGAAGCCGACGACGAAAGTTCGATTTTTGCCTTTTCGGCTGCTTCCTTGAGACGCTGCAAAGCCATCGGGTCTTTGCGGAGGTCAACTCCGTTTTCGTTCTGGAACTGGTCGGCGAGGAAGTCGATGATTTTGTGGTCGAAGTCGTCGCCGCCGAGGTGCGTGTCGCCGCTTGTCGCTTTGACTTCAAAGGTGCCTTCGCTGAGTTCGAGAATCGAAACGTCGAAGGTGCCGCCGCCGAG
>JAEEGL012304650.1_pt1 | contig 18627 bp, 9 predicted proteins | sample 9134231 | NCBI WGS metagenome assembly JAEEGL01 (sample SAMN16246548, study PRJNA631951) | gut metagenome | biome: gut microbiome; feature: rumen; material: fiber-attached | host: Bos | place: Iran: Karaj | collected 2018-10 | reverse complement strand
ATTATAATCATCTCTTTTTTTAAGAGAAATGAAAATTTTATTTTTTTTTCCCATATATAATGTTTGATAAGTTTTAAGATTAATTAAATCATTTTCTTTATTACTTTGATTTTTCTTAGTTATTATTGGTAAAATTATTTTATTTTCTATTTTAGGATTTAAATGTGAATATTCAATTATTTTTAATTGATTATTATTTGAACTTTTATTAAAAGAAAATTTCGGATTTATTTTTGTTTTATATTTTATATTTGAAACTTCTATAGTATTTACATTTAATATTCTTTCTTCTATATTTGATTTATTTTCTTCAAATGAATTAAATACATTTGTTTTGAGTTCAATTAATTTATTATATAAATCTAAATATTTAAAATGAGCACCACCCTCATAATATTTAGGATCTTTAAATTTATAATTCCCTTTATAATTAATATTCATTTATCTAAATTATCATATATAAAATGATTTAATAAAAAAAATGATAATTATAATAAAATTTAATAATAAATGACAATTTGAATTCGAAATTATTAAAAAGTAAAAAATGGTTGATTCAAAGGAATTAAAAGAAATATTTTCATCAAAGAACCAAATAAATTTAAATAACCAAAATATATATGGAATTTTAGGAAATAAATATATCTTAATAAGTAAAATTGGAAAAGGATTATCAAGTAGAGTATATAGTGGAAAAAAAATAGAAAGTTCTTCTTCATCAAAAAAAATTCCATTTGCTTTTAAAATATGTAAAAAAACATATGACCAAAAAATGTTTATTGAAGAAGGACATATATTAAAAAAATTACCTTATTCAACAAATATAATAAAATATATAGATTCAGGAAAAGAAATTTTAATAAAGAAAAAAAACCAAAAATCAGTTCAAGTTCTTTATCATATTTTTGAATATGTAGATAATGGATTATTATATAATTATATAGATATAGATAAAAATTTAAAAGGATTTGGAGAAATAATAGGAAGAATAATATTTAAACAAATTTTAAATGCTGTAGAAATTTGTCATAAAAATGGTATTTCACATCAAGATATTAAATTACAAAATATTTTAGTTTCTTCAAATTATAATTTTAAATTAATTGATTTTGGCTTTTCAACAGAAATCTTTCAAAATAATAATGAATTAAGATTTAGTAAATATGGTACTGGTGGTTATTTTCCTCCTGAAATTTATTTAAATAAAGAAATTGATCCAATTAAATCTGATATATTTTCTTTAGGAGTTACTTTATTTATTATTGTTTGTGGTTATAAACCTTTTAATTCTTCTAAAAGAACTGATATTTATTATAAAAAAATCTATAGAAAAAATTATGATTCTTATTGGAATGATTTACCTTTTAATACAAATGAATTAAGTAAAAGCTTTAAAGATTTTATTATTAAATTTTTTACTGTTAATATTTGTGAAAGAATTAAATCTATTGAAGAAATTAAAAATGATAAATGGATTCAAGATGGGAAAATGGATTTTGACAAAGAAAGAGAAATATTAAAATTTGAAATGGAAAAGAGAAAAAAAAAATTAGATGAAACAAAAAAATAAAAAATATATTAATAGCTTTTGTAAAGACATTATTGATCTTTATATATATTCTAAATCTTTTACAATTATAAGTTTAAATTATAGTATAAATAATCAATTAGCTTAAAAAAAAATTAATGTATCTCTTTTATTTCTTTAATCATAGTATTTAAATATGATATGTAATGATCTATCATATTTAATATTATTTTTTTTTTGATGTATTTAATATAAAAATTATTCCTTATTTAGTAATGAAAAAAATATTTAGTTTTTTTTCAAAAATATATTTTTTATTTTATAAAATTAAATTCAATTTGTTTTAAATTAATGGAAATTTTCTCTCATCCTAATATAGAAGAAATTGCAAATTTGGAATCAAATTCATATTGTTTTGATTGTGGATCAGAAAAACCAAAATGGGCTTCAATTAATAATGGAATATTCCTTTGTTTAAAATGTGCTGGAATTCATAGAAATTTTCCTTTAAATATTAGTTTGATTCGTTCTCTTCAAATTGATTCTTGGGATGATAAACAAATATTATTTTTAAAAAAAGGAGGAAATGAAAAATTTAAAAATTTTTTATGTGAATATGACATCAATGAAAAATCTTCAATTGATTTAAAATATAAATCAAAAGCTGCTAATTATTATAGAATAAATTTAAAAAATGAAATTGAAAAAGAATTAAATCCAAATTTTATTTATGAAGAAATAATTAAACCTGATAAAAAAACAGGAATTGAAATATTAGAAATTAAAAGTAATTCAAATGAAATTTCAAATGATGATTTAATAAGTTCTTCAAATAATAATAATATTGAATTACAAGATGAAAGTTTTTTAAGTTTTATGGGAAATATAATTAAAACAACAGGAAGTCTAATTTTAGAGAAAACAAAAGATTTAAGTAAAAATTTAGAAGAAATGAATATTAGTGAAAAATTAAAAGATACTGGAATTGGTGCAATGAATTTATTACAAAAATCTGGTAATTATATTGCTGAAAAATCAAGTGAAGTTTATAATAGTAATATTATTCAAGGTATTACTCATAAAGCTGAAGAAGGAATTAATATTATTGTTGATAAAACTAAATCTTTGTTAAATCAAAATGAAAAAAAAGAAGATAATTCACAAAATAATATTACTAGTATTAAAAACGAGAATATTGAAAAAGAAGAGAAAAAAGAAAATATTTAAATAAAGAATATATTTTTTTCTTTTTTAATATTAAATATCTTTTATTATTAACTTGAGTTTAAATAAATTTTAATAAAATTTTAATAAAATTTTTATAATAAAATTCTAACAGTTAGAAAAAATTAAAATGGAATCACAAACATCAACTGTACAATCAACATCACAATCATTACCAAAAAAGCGTGTTAGAAAATATGATCCCTCAAGAATAATAAAAGGGACAATAAACACAGGTCAAAAGAAATGTAATTACGGTTCAATCCCAAAAAAAAATGAAATATTTTTATATCCGGAAGCTCCAATAGATAATAGATTTTCATCAGGAAGAAATAATATATATTATACAGATACTCAAACTTTTCCAGGAACAGGAACATATAATTTAACAAATGAATTTTTATTAAATCCATATAAATCAATTTCTTTTTCTAATACAACTGAAAGATTTGGAACTGATTATAATGGAATTCCCGGTGTTGGAGATTATGATATTGCAATTGAAGATAATAAATATAAAAAAAGATATACTGGATTATATAGAGATTATAAATTTAACACTAATTATAAAATGGGTAATTTATATACTCCTTCACCTACTAAATATAATCCTGTTAAAATAAATGAGGATTTAATTAAGGAAAAGAAATTAAATTTTAATTCTTATTCAGGAAGAGATGATTATAGTGGTATTACTAATTCTTCTGATAATAGATATAATATTAAATTTCCAGGACCTGGTACTTATTTTCAAGGGAAAAATGAACCTGTTAAAGTTAATAAAGAATTATATCATAAGAAATTATTTCAAAGTGATTTTTCTCTTTTAAAAACAGAAGCCAAAAATTTATTGAATAAAGTTAAGAAGAAAAAAGAAAAAAAAGTAGATGAATATTTTCCAATGAAATATAAATTATTAAATAGAAGAAAAAATGAAAATCAAAAGATAATAGGAGTAGAAGAAACTACAAATACATATATAAATAAAGAATCACCATTACCAATGTATTATATTAAACCAGAAGACATTAATAAAACAAAATTATATAAAGAAGGTAAAATTCCTTATACTTCTTTTAAAATAAATGAAGAAAGAGAATTAGAATATATTAAAAGTGTTTTGGGAAATGATAATGCAAGACCAGATATTTTTTATCTTAATAGTCCTAGATGGAAATATTATAATAATAAATATCAATTTAAAACTCCAGGACCTGCTTATTATTTTTATGATAAAAAATATTAAAATTGTTACTTTTTCTTTAAACAAAAAAATATTTTTATTATTCTACCAAAATTATGTTTGTTTAAATATTAATTATAATTAAAAATAAAAGGAATAAATTTATTTAATTTTTTTTTCATATTTAATTTCTTTTCTATTGCTTTCTGTTTTTTGATTCTTCATTATAATTTTCTTTTAAATTTCCATTTTCAATATTTTCTAGACCTCCAAAATTTGAAATTGGTTTATCAATATTTAATGAACTTAACAAATTTTTATTTTCATTGCTTTTTTCTTTATATTGTTTAATTAAATTATTGATATCATTATTTTTAAATTTATCATTATTCTTTTTAACATTGAAAATATTTTTATCTTTAATTTGAATAGGATTATTTATTTTTTGATAAGAATCCATTTCCATTAAATTTTTATTATCAAGTTGAGTGTCATAGTTTAATATTTTTTTACCTGGATTTTTTCTACATTTTTTACATGTTGTAGTACTACAAAAATTAGTTTTATTAACTTTTATTTTAGGATTATCTTTTACAGTATTTAAAATATTATTTTGATTCATAACACTTAATTGAAGATCTTTTACAGGTGTTTTAGTTGGTAAGTATTTTTTATTATTAAAATAATTTCTTAAATAATTAGAAACAGCATTTGTTCCTATATCAAAACTATTTCTTATATTTGACCAATTTCCTGTTATCATTCTTTTATTAAAATTATTCATTTTTTGATTTAATCTTAATTTTCTTAATCTATCTAATCCATCATAATTAAAATTTGAAAATACTTTTGTTTTTTCATGTAAATTATTAATCATTTCTGAAATATCTCCTTCAGTTAAAAGTTTTGATTTAAATTTTATTCTTTCATTATTTGGTTGAGTTATTGTTTTAATATTTACTTTTATTTGATAATTATTATCATCAAAATCATCATTATTAGGATTAAATTTTCTGTTTTTATAAGTAAAATTATCAACTCCTTTATTTTTTGGAGGAGTTAATAAATTATTTATTGAATGAACAGATAAAGTATCTTTTGAAGGTATTGGAGTGTAATTTAAAGATTTAGTTTTTAAATCATTTGATTCATTTAAAACACTTGAATTTCTATTTGAACTTGAATTTAATTTTAACGAATAATCAGTTCTTAAAATACTATTTTGTGTTCTTGAAGTATTATTATCAAAAGTAGAATTTGCTGTAATAGTATTTAAATATTTTGGATTATTACTATACTTTTCATTTAAATGACTTGAACTATTTGGTCTCATATGATTATGATCTTTATTATTATTTTCTGATTCTTTTAATAAATTATTTAATCTTTCAATTTTATGATTTAATAAATCAAAATTCATTCTAATATTCATTAACTCAGGAGATATTGTATTATTATTTGAATTTAAAAAACACATCGGAGAATTGTCACGTTTTAATTGTTCTAAATTTGAAGATATATTTATTAAATTTGGTGTTCTTTTATGTAAAATATTTCTTGAATTCTGTTGATTAGATTCTTGATATCTGAAACTAAAATCATTTCCGTTTAAATTTATTTGGTTGTTTGGTAAAGATAATGATGGTTTATATAAAGAGGATTGTTCTCTTGATGATAAATTGTAATTCTCCATTAAATGAATTATTTAAAAATATAAATTTAATATATTATATGAAAGTAATTTCAAAAATATTTTTCTTAAATATAATTTAAAACTTAAAAAGTTAATTATAATCAGTCAATATTATATTCTAATGGATTTCTCATAAAAGATATAAAATTATCTTTTGTAATAATTCCAGCATCTCCTCCTACAATATTTACCATTTCATCAATTTCATCTTGTGATAAAGTTTCCCCAATTTCTTTCGATAATTGAGTAAGAGATTCTTTAGTTAATGTTAAACCTTCTTTATCTCTTTTATCATTTTCTTTATAATCACATAATAAATAAAATTGTTGTTCAATTTCTTCATTAGGATCTTTCTCATCAATTTTCTTTTTTGCCACTTGATAAAATTCTTCAAATTTATATTTATCTTCTATTCCTTTATTAAACATTTCTTTTAAAATTGGAATTAATTCTTTTTTCTTTATTTCTATTCCTAAAGTTTTTAAACATATTTTCATATTTCCTCCTAAAATTACTCCTTTTCTATCTGTATCAAATAAATTAAAAACTTCTTTTATTTCTTCTCTTTTTTGTCTATCAATATCATTCATTATATTTCCAGAACTTTTATTTTTGTTATGCATTGTTTTTTTAGTTGAAATGTTGATATTTGATTTATTATCTTGACTTGACATAAAAAACTAAATAAAATTTAAATTATTATTTTTAAACAATATAAAAATGAATCTCAGAGAATCAAAAGAAGAAGACAATTTAGATTATATCAAAGATAATTTTAAATTAAATGAAGAAGAAAATTATGATTCAAAAATTAAAACAGATTCTTTTAGAGAAAATATTGAATATAATTCAGAAAATAATAATCAATATGAAGATAAAAAAAATTATTATGAAAATAATTCGTTGAAAAACCAAAATTATGAATATTATAATGATGAAATTAATAACTATAATAATGATTCAATATCAAATAATCAAATTATAAGAGATGGATCATTTAATCCTGATAATTCTTCTACTCCAAAATTACCGTTTTTAAATAATGATTTAAATCAAATCGATGATTTAATATTAGAAAACAGTGAAAATAATGATTTTTTAGAAGAAGAAAAAGAAAGAGAAATAAATGAAGAATCAGTGGCAAATGATTTACAAGAAAATAATGGTTCGTTTGCTATGAAAACTAATTTTGAAAATTCTCAAAAAGAAAGTAATACTACTCAGAATGCAAATTCAAGTTTGAAATGTACTGAAAGTTCAGACACTAAAAAAACTATTGAGGAAGAAGTTATAAATTTATTTAAACCTGTATTATATGATGATAGAAAAACTGAGTATACTCATAATCCTCATCTTAATAAAAATAATGAAAAAATCATTAAAATAAAAAAAAGAAATATTAAAAGCAGAAGTTTGGGAAAAAATACTTCTGAACGTTCACTCGGACAAAAAAAAGGAGATATTTCAATAAAAAAGAATCAAGAAATTAATAGGAAAAAAATTATTAATGAAAATTCAGAAAAATTAATTTTGAAGAATTTTGAAAAGAATATAGTTAAAGCAGTTCAAAATAATGAAAATAAAGGTGAAATAGATTTTTTAGGAGTTGCTCATGCATTAACTGAATTAAGAATTTTTAGAGTATTTCCTCCAAAGAATTCTAAAACAGATGACGAAATAAAAAATCTCAGAATAAAATTAAAAAATTGTAAAGAAAATGATAATGATACTCAAGGTTTAAAAGCAGAAATTAGATTTTTAGAACAAATGTGGATTATATTAAAAGGAATAAACAATGAAAAGACAATTAAAAGTGATTTTTTTTGTAATTTTATGACATTATTATATTCTCCTGATAAAACTTCAATAAAAGAAACTTCAGAAGTAATAAATCAATTTTTAAAAACTTCTTTATTTATGAAAGATGGAACAGTTATTAGAATGGATTCAAATTTAAGTAATGAAAGCTTAAATAATATTATTGATAATAGTGAATTTATAACTGATATTTCTGAAAGATATATATCTTACCATGATATTTGGTCAATTCCAACTTTAGTGAAAAATTTTCAGAATTTAAGAAAAAATAGAATTGCTTATATTAATATAAACAATTTATCAAAAAGTGCTGAGAAAGATATTAAGGAAATAGAAAAAAATATTACATTGTCACCTATTATTAATAAAGATAAAAGTAATCTCATATTCAGGAGAAAAAATATTAATTACAACGAACAAGCATTATTAAGACAAAAAACTTTAGAAAGAATAAAGAAATTAAAAGAACAAACTGAATTTGAACAATGTACTTTTCAGCCGGTTATAAATAAAAGAGCAAATGATGATAATTTAATTGAAAATTTAAATGCTCATGATAGATTATATCAAAAAGCAATAATTTTAAACGATAAAAAACAACAGAAAATTATTGAACAAAATAAAGTAAATTTAGAAAAACAAAAAATTGAATATCCATTTAGACCGAAAATAATAAAAGTATCTCAAAAGAAATTAAATAGAAGTTTCGAATCCAAAAAGAAACCAAAAGGTTATGATGAATTTGTTGAAAATTATAGAAAAGGAGTCATTAAAAATTTACAAAAGAATTATTTAATTAAAAAAATACCAGTAGGTGAAAATTATGAAAAAATCAAAAACATGAATATTGAACCTTTTGATTTAACTACTCAAAAAAAAAAAGATTCTACAGATAATAAGGATTATATTACAATTGAATTATTTGTACAAAATGGGAAAAAACAAATATTAAAAATTAATAAAGATGATGATACTGATAAAATTGTAAATAATTTTTGTAAAACTTTTTATGTTAAAAATGATATTAAAAAAAAATTAATTAATGTTCTTCGTGATTATAAAAAAGAATATTTGAAATAGATAAATCAAGATACAGATGATTATAAATCAATACTTCTAAGGAATAGAATATTTAATAAGTTTTTTAAAATTTGTTTTAATTATTTATTAAATATTAATTATTTTTCTTCAAGTTTCTTTGTTTTATTTTATATTCTTATTATTTATATAAATCATTTATTTTTTCTTTATTCTACATAAAAATTTCAATTAATAAATTAAAATTTATAAATATTTTCAAAAATATTATAGTAAAGACCCAAAAATAAAAACAAAAAATAAAAATTTAAATGTCAAAAATAGATGAATATAGTATAATTCATTATGATTCAGTAATTTCATTAAGTTTAGTTACAGAAACTTTAGAAAAAAAAAAAGCTTTATATATAATGAGATTAGAATCATTGGATGAAACAATGTTATTAAGAAAATGTAATCCATTATCAGATTTTTGTATGATTAAAGAATCTTTATTTGTAATAAAAAAAATAAAAGAACAAGTAAATGATATAATTCTTCCTATAAATGAAATGGAAAATATAGAATCATTAAGAATAAATTATAATCAAAATTTTATATTACAACATTTAGTTTCCAAAAAATATTTATCAAAAGACAAAATGACAGGAAATAATAATTATAAATTAAAATTAGTCGAAAATGAACAATTAGCTGTTCCTTTTACTTTTAGAAAAATAGTAGATTCAAGAACAACTTTGACTTATATAACATTTAATCAAATAATATATTTAAGTGTTTTTATAAAAGAAAAAGCTCAATATTATTATGTTAATCATTTAGGAAATAAAAATGATAATATTGATTTTTCTGATTTAGTCATTGAAAAAGATTTCTCTAATAAATTTACAATATTAAATCAAGCTTGTTATGGTAAAGATGATGGTTTTTTATATTCAGGAGATTTAGTTAATATTATTTTTCAAGAAAAACAGCAATTAAATGAAAATGATTATATGATTGGAGTTGAATGTCAAAAAGAAGTTAAAACAGGAGAATTAATTTCTTTAAAAGAAGAAGTTAAAGAAGATATTGAAAATTTTATTAAAGATAATGGGCAACAAGGAAATGATTTAACTGATTTAAAAATGGAAAATAAAAGTGAAAGTGGAATTAAAAGTGTAAAATCATATAATGTTAAAAATGAATTTTTTAAACATGTTAGTCATAATTCTTTTTGGATTATTGAGGAAGAATTTTTTAATCAAACATCTAAAATGAAAAGAAAACCTCTTTCTGCAGAAAATTATGTAAGAATAAAAAATCCTTTATTAGGATTATATCTAAAAATAAAAAAAAAACAACAAATTGAAGGCAATTTAAATCAAAATGAAGAATATGAATTTGAATTAGTTGATGAAAATGAATTAATTAGTAATTCAATGGTTCATTCTAATTTTCAAATTTTTCATTATTCTATTAATGTTGATAATAAAAATTTAACTAATAGAGGAAAATATGTTATTAAAAGTATTTTTAAAGAGTTTAAAAATAAAGAAGAAAATAATAGAGTTGATATTGATTCTATTAGTTCTTATTTTGAACCAATTTCTTTATTTCCTGGAGTTGATGATAAAATTAGTATTAGAAAAGGGGAAGAATTTGTTTTTGAAATTAAAAAAATTAATATTTATAAAGGAAATGAAGCAATTTATTTAAAAAGAATTATTGATCATTTAGATTATTTAGTTAAAGGTTATAATAAAAAATTTTATAATCAAAGTAGTGTTATTGATGTTATTTCAAAACATATTATTTTTTTTACTAATTATTTAATGAATTTGGAATATTCTTTTAAGGATGTTAATTTAGAAAGAAATTATCCAATTCCAGAAAGACAAAATTTACTTAGAAAATATAAAATTTTAGATATTATTACTCAAATTATATTATATTTTCTTCCTTCTGTTAAACCTATGAAAGGTAAAAATGAAAATGAATATTCTAAAATTGAATCAAATTCTAGTTTACAAAATTTAATGAAACAAATATTAAATTTGTTAACTAATTTATCTCAAAATAATGAAAAAATAAAACAAGAAATTTTTTGTATTATGAAAACAATTTTAGAACTTTCTGAATGTTTATTCCAAAAAGATAAAGCGACTTTATTAGATTTTATATTTGTTATTTTAAAAGGTTCAACTGCTTTACAAGAATGTGTTCTAGGTTCTGAAATGATGTTAATTAATAGTTTTAGAAATAGAAAAAAAAATTTAACTATAATTGAAAGAGAAAATTTAATTCATATTGATAAAATTTTCTCTTATTTGGAAAGTTCAGTTAATTATCTTATTTTTTATAAAAATATTATTACTTTTGATAAAGTTTCTTATAAAAAAGATTCAATTAAACAAAAAATAAAAGAACATATGGAAAAAATAATAAATGATTTTAATTCAAATCCTAAAAAAATAAATTATAAAGGGATATTAGAATCAATAATTAAAAAGATAAAAATATTACTTGGACAAAGGAAAAGATTAACAGATAAAATACAAATAAAAACTGTAGAAGATGAGCAAATATTACATAACATAAAATTAATATTAGTTTTCTTAAATTATTTTCAAAAATTTGATTTAAATAGTTCTTTATTTTTAAAAGAATCATTTTTGACAGAATTAACTAAAACAGATAAAAAAGGAGGAAAAACAAATCAAGATTACTTAGATAAGAAATTAAATTTATTTATTGAAGGAGATATAAAATCAGAAAAAGTTATAGGTGATTTAAATATTGATGTTAAATCTCAATTAGCTCCTTTATTTCCATTACATTTTTATAATCAATTTTTTCCTAAAATTGAAGAAAAAACTGAAAAAAATATTTTAGATGGTAAAGAAATTCCACCTGAAATGGAAATTAAAAATTATCATTCTGAAAATTTCGATTCTAATGACATTCCTTCCAAAAGATTTGATGATAATCAAATTAGTACAAATAGAAATAAAATTAGAATTTCTAAAACATTTATGAATAAAAATATTCTTCAAAATAATAATGATTCAGATGATTCTGAAAGTTCTGAAAGTGAAGATGAAGAATTAAAAAAAAAAATTATTGAAGGAGCTGAATTAAATAAATATTTATGTATTATTTATTCAATTTATCAATTCTGTATAAATCAATATTTTGAAGCTATTTATCATATCATAAAAAACTTTAAAAACATATTATTTAATTATGATAGTTTTGGAAATTTTAGTTTGATGGAAGAATATTTAACCTTTGTGAGAGTTAATCTGTTAAAAAAAGTTGTGTTTTTAAATAATCCAATGATGACAAATTTGTATAATAATATAATGGAAAATCCAACAATTATCGAAAATAAATTTAGATATAATGAAAAAGATGATGGATTAAATTCACAAGGAATAGGTAATGAACAAACATATTTAATAAGATATTTATTTTATTTTTGTAAAACATATAATAAAATAAATTTCTTTTTGGGAAAATTAAGGATATTTAATGAAATTAAAAAATTATCTGTTTCAGAAGAGTCATATAAATTAACTTTTCAAAATATTACACAAGAATTAAATGATAAAAGACAAAATATAATTGCTTTGTATCAACAATTAAATACAGAAAAAAGTGAATTAATTGAATCTGGAAGATTTAATGTTTCTGGTTTAAAAGCTTATTTAATTCAACAAAGAATTAGTTTTGTAACTAAACTTCTTGGAAAATATGATTTAAATCATTATTTTGATAAAATAATTTATATTAAAGATGAAGAATTATTATCTCATATTAAAGCAACTAGTTATGAATTTAATAATATTAAAGAATATATTGAAAAAATACATAATGAATTTGATGGAAATAATGCCTTAGAAAATAAAAAAGGAAATACAACTCATATTTCTAATATTATTAATAGCTTAGTTGAAGTTTCCACTCAATTTCAAAATATTTTTGATGTAAGTAAAAAAAATAAATTAGATTCAAATGATTCATTGAAAAAAAATAATGATATTGATTCAATGTTAATAAAAGAAGATATTACTTATTTTAGAAAAATTAATTTTCCTCAAATACTTCATAAATTAATTGAAGTAATTCATTCTTTTTCTCATATTGAGAAAGCAAGTTTATTAAAATTAGAATATTGTAAAGAATTATTAAGAATTTTTATTTCTATGACAAAGAATTATTCCAAATTTAATAAGTTATTAGAAACTGAAATGGATATTTATATTGAATTGGTAAATAAATCTTTAGAAAGTGTTAAAATTTATACTACTGAAAAATTTGATGATACTCAAAATGAAAGAGTTATTTTATCTATAATATACAATAGTTCAATTGCTTTCATGTATTTAGTTGAAAATTCAAAAATGAAATTTTCTGAAATCAAAAAATACATAACTAAAATAATGGAATTATATTATGAAATATATCAAGATTTAAGACCTAAAATAAAAGTAATATATCAAATATTTTATATTTATATTGTGACAAGAATATTACTTTACTTAAATAGAGAAAAAGCTTATGATTTTTATTATTATGAAATTTTTTTCCAAACAATTTATCCTATAAAAGAAATGAGAAATAGAACTTTATATTGTATAAAAGAAATAAATGCTCATAGTAAAAAAACACCAGGTGAAGAAGAAGAAGAAGAAGAAGAATCAGAACAATCTAAAAATCATAGTTCAGATAATTTGAGTAGTGATCACACGAATAATGAGAATACAAAGAAAAATGTTTTTGAAGAAGACGAATATGAAATAGAAGAAAAATATGAATTGACAATATTTTTAAATTTTTTAAATATTTATGTAATATATTTAAATGAATTAAATTCAGTTAGACAAAATATCTTAACTGATAATTCAGGAGTTCCAAAATTTAAATTTAAATCTTTGAATGAGAAAATAAGATTAGTATTAGATTCATCTTTTAAAATAAGTGAAGAACAATTTCAAATAGGAAGAAATGAATCTTTTGAAGATAAAGGAAGTTTAGCAAAAGGACAAACACAATTAAAAGTATTAAATCAATTAACTGGAAGTGGAGATAATTCAAATCAAAATTCTTTAAATCCTTTTACTGAATATAATTCAAGTCATATTAACAATGAAGCTACAAAAAATATTGATGGAATCAAAAATATATTAGATTTTAAAAATGAATATGAATTCGAATGTGTATTACTTGAATCAATTATTTATTATAAAATAGAAAAGAGGATTTTAGAAATTGGAATTGTAGAAAATAAAAGATATAAATTTTATTACTATGATACTGAATTTATTGATATAATTTTAATTGAAAAAATTTTAAGAGATATTGGAATTCAAAATAAATTAAGAGATTTTTGTGAAGATAATCCTTTTGATAATGAAGATTTTTTAACTTCTTCATCTAATGAAAAAAATGAATCAATTCCTTTAATGAGTATTTTAATTCAAAATTTACAAGAATATGATTTTGTTGTTCATTATTATAAAAACGAAAATGCTTATTATCAAATTTTACATGATCAATTTATTAAAAATGATATGGTTAAATTTATTGAATCTTTAATAAAAAAATTTAATAAAAATGATTTGGAGAATATTTTTGCTATGAAACTTTATAATTATATTAAAATGAATGAAATGTATCCAGAAGATAAAAAACTTTTAAAAAAAGGAGATGATACTTTATCTTTGGTTGAAACTTTATTGAAAGTTGATTCTGATTCTTATTCAAAAAATAATAATTTATATATAGATTATCAATCAAATGATTTAGATGATAACAATAAAGTAGATGTAAATAAAATATTTGGTCATATTATGTATCTTTATCCTCAATATAGTAAAAAATTAACTAAATTGTTTTATATTATTTCTTTTAAAATTCTTCATAAAAGTTGTTTAGAAATTGAAAAAAGTAAAAATGAAATTGATGAAAAAATAAAATTTGATGAAGTTATAAATGGATTAATATCTCTTTTTAAAAGAGAAACTAATCAAATAATTATTTTGGATAAAGAATTATTTTTAATAGTCTTAAGAACATTATCAATCATGTTAAATGTAATATATAAAGAAAGAATAAATTTTGTAATTAAAAATCCAGAATTATTTAGAAATTTATTTTCTAGTTTTGATTTCATTTTAGAATGTTTGGCAAAAGATTTAAAATCAATTCTTAAATTTATGATGAAACCTGAAAGTTCAAAAATTACTGATAAATCAATTAAAAAAGAAGAAAAATTAGAAAAAATTATAACATTTTTGACTGCTGTTTTTATGTTTAATAATGTTGATGATATAAGTTTATTATCTAATTCTCTTACATCTTATAATTCGAAAATTGTAGAACAAATTATTAAATTACTTTTTGTTCTTCTTAAATTTAATTATTATAATTCAATTTCATCAATTATACTTTTATTAGATTTTTTAAATAATTTTATAGATGGACCTGATATTGTTAATTTAAATTTACTTTTTAATCAAGGATATTTAGATTTAATGAAATATGTCATTACAAATGTTGATTATTATAAATTATTTATTGAGAATATAAATAAAGATACCTTATATGATAGAATTGATTATATGATTGAAATTGAATATAAAATTATGAAAATATTCTTTATTTATTATAATATTGCTTTTCATGATAAAAAACAATTATCTAATTATATTAAGATTAGAAAATTTTATGATGACAATTATGAATATATTACTCAAAAATTAAAAAGGATCTATTATATATCAAAAAAAGAAATGGAAAATAAAAAATATGATATTAATAAAATGTTAAAATATTATAGTAATAATGATTTTTATTCAGATGAAGATTTATATATCAGAGCAGGAATCACAGATGATGCATTAGATGATGAAAATAATGCTACTGAACTAACTGACTTTTTAGAAGAAAAAAAAATTCCAAAAAATAATCGTTATTGTTTAATTAAATTTGAAATTATATTGATTTATTATACTTTATATATTTTTCAAAGGGAAATTATGTATGAGAATTATTTTGATATTAAATCAAGTAAAACTACATTTTTTCAAAGATTTTATCAATTTTGTTATTCTGTGATAATGTTTATTATTAATTTTATTTTGACTCCATATTATATAGTAAAGTATGCAGTTGGATTTTGTAAAACGAAGAAAAAAACTAATGTATTATTATTTGAAAAATTATATGATATTGATGATAAATATTTGAAAATTAATGAAGATGAAATGATGTCATATATGAAAGAGAATATATCATCAGTGGAAATTTCTTTAAATGATATTTTATATAAAGTATATTTTCCAATATTAACTAAAAGTAAAAAAATAAAAAAAAATTCTCAAACTTATTTTAAAGTGGAAAGTGATCAATTACAAAATTATGTATATCATATAATGAATAATTATGATAAAATTAATATTGAAGCAACTCAAAATTCAAAAATTGATTCTCTTTTAGAATTACCATTTATAAAATTAATATTTCAAAATATGGATTTATTACAATCTCTTTCATTATTAGTAGGAATAATAATTAACATTTTTATTTTAATTTCTTATTCTACTTTTACTAACGATGCAGAATGTGATAAAAAAGAACCAAGATTAAATTGTCCATATTTTTTATATAAATCTGGAAAAAATAAATTAAAAACTACAAGAAATTTTTTTTATGGTTTTGGTTTTCTGCATTTAATTTTAACAATTTGTTTATTTTTAAATTATTATCTAAGAATTTTTGGAATTGAATTAATAAAATCAGAAAATCTGTTTAAAATGGAACAATTAAAAAAAACAAAAAAAAAGAAAATTTTTTATAATCTTTGGAGATATATATATTCAATTATTTTTCCTACTATTTTTAATTCTTTTATTAATTTTGAAAGTTTGTTTTATGTTTTAGCATTAGGATTTAATTTTTTAGGTATTTTCCTTCATGATTTTTTTTATGGATTTATGTTAGTTGAAGTCATAGTCAGAGTGGAAGTGATGAAAAATGTATTATTAGCAATTTATGTTCCTTGGAGACAAATAATCATCACTTTGTTGATTTTCTTAGTTATTATATATTATTTTTCACTTTTTGCTCTTACTTATTTTCCCAGTCACTTTAAAATTATTTCAGATACCAAAAACTTTTTAAATACATTTATGAGGGTATTTGATCAAGGTTTTAAACAAGATGGAGGAGTTGGAACTTATTTAGATAAAACTTTAGAACCACATTATGTTCCATATACTTATAAAACTTATTTAGGAATTAGATTTTGGTATGATAATATATTTTATTATGTTGCTATTACTACAATTTTTCAAATGTTTCTTTCAATTATTAACAATTATTTTTCTAGTCAAAGAGAAGATCAAGAAAAATTTGCAGAAATCGTTGAAACTCAATGTATTATTTGTGGTATTGAAAGAGAAGCTTTAGAAAAAATGTATTCAAATCATAAAGCAGCTTTTGAAATTCATACCAATCATGATCATAATATTATTGATTATATTTGCTATTTAAATTATATTCAAATTTTAATAAACAAAGATATTGTTGAAGAAAATGTTTGGAAACTTCATTTAGGGAATAATTATTTTTTTCTACCTAAAAATATTTGCTTTAAATTAAAAGAAAGAAGAATATTGGAAAATTCAGGAAGTAGACAGAATTAATATAAAATATTTATATTTTTTTCTTTTTTTTACATTAAAATTTTAAATAATATAATATATTTTAAGTATATAATTATGGATGATTTAAATCATTCTAATAATCAACATATAAATTCAAATATATTTGAACAAAGTAACTCAAATAATATTCAACATTTAAATACATATAAAAAAGAAAATACACTATTAAAAACTGACTCAGATTCTCAAGAAAATTGTTATGTTTATGTTTTTCATGTTAATATAGAATATTTATATAATTTATTTATTTCTCCTGAATTTTTAACTGATGTTTTTTTTTGTAAATCTAGAATTTCATCAATGAAATATAATACAAATTTTGCAGATGAAGGAAATGAAATTGAAATTGAAACATCTGGAAATCATAATAAATTTAAAATTAAAGTAATTAATGTAATTAATACTCCATTTTATAAATCATTTACCCATGATATTATAGATAAACCAGCTTTATTTGCAGGTTTCACTTCTACTTTTTCTTTTTATTGGGATTCAATTGAACAAGTTTCAATACTTCAAATTTATATTATTATAAAAGATAATTTATACAAATTATCAATTAATGATCATATGTTTAGTCATCAAAATAAAAAATATAAAATAATTAACGATTATTTAGAATGTAAATATAAAGATTTAGAACAAGCAGAATCAATATCAATTAATAAAAATATATCTCAGGTCTGGAATTTTTTAATAGATTATAATAATATTAAATATTTTTTTTATGATGTAGGTAATAATAATATTTCAATTGGCATGTTATATGATAAAGATAATGAAATTGAAATTATTGACAGAGATAAAAATAATAAAATTAGAGTATTAATAAGTTTAAATAATAATGAAGAAAATGAAAATGAAAAAGAAATGCTTTTACAAATTATATCTAGTATAATTCCAATACCTAAACAAAAAATAATTATTAAATTAATAAAAGTTGATGAATTTAGTTGTATAATTATTTATTGTCATCAAATTATGCAATTTTTAGATAGTGATATTTTAAATAGTTATAGTTTTATAAAGAAAAAATCTTTATGGGATATTAAAAAATTATTAGAAAATTAAAATAATCAATTTAATATGTTTGTATATTTTTCATTTAATTTAAAATTTAGAATAATATAAATCTATTTATTTCTTAAAGAATATGAATAAAATAGTTTAATAATATAAAAATGAGATTATTAAAAAAAAAATAAATATAGATAATAAAAGAAATAGAAAAAACATACAAATAAGGAAAAATAAATAGAATTAAAAAATAAAATAATTAAAATTAAAAAAATTTCAAAAATATAAATTTTGTGGAAATGGGAATACCATTTTAGGTGATTGGGAGATTTTTTTTAAAAAATGAGAATTTTTATTAATATTCATTAGTTAATTATATATTATTCAATTTCTTTTTTTTGGGGATTGGGGGATT
>JAEEGL010449495.1_pt1 | contig 18627 bp, 16 predicted proteins | sample 9134231 | NCBI WGS metagenome assembly JAEEGL01 (sample SAMN16246548, study PRJNA631951) | gut metagenome | biome: gut microbiome; feature: rumen; material: fiber-attached | host: Bos | place: Iran: Karaj | collected 2018-10 | reverse complement strand
CGCAGAGGTCTGCAAAACCTTTTAGACCAGTGCAACTCTGGTACGCGCCTCCATTTAAAAATCGGGCGAGTGGCGGAATTGGTATACGCGGCAGACTTAAAATCTGCTTCCTTTACCGGATCATGGGTTCGAGTCCCATCTCGCCCACCAAGAGGAATATAAAGCCGATTTTTCGTCATTTTTCCCCTGTAAATGGCTGTTAAATACCCTATCAATTTCTGGGGTAATTTTTTTTGCCGATTTTTCCAATTTTTCGAGCCATGGATACGGCTCTACCTCTATATATTTGGCTGTTAAAACCCTTCCATTTTGGTCTGTGCCAATTTTTCGCTCTGCAAGCTTCGCTACGGGTCCAATGGCTTGTAGTATTGCTCTTCGTTCGCCTGAGTTTTCGGCTGCTTCCATCTTTTCTTTAGGGCTTCTAATGGTTTCTAGTGTTTTGCCTATCATTTCGTACCAGTTTTTATTGCGTTCCTGCGCGTCTTTATTTATTTGTTTTATTTTCTCTATTCTTTCTCGTAGTTGGCGGTCTTTTTCCTCAAATACGTCGTCCTGTACTAGTCCTCTAAGGCTCATGTCTAGCAGTTTGCTTCGGGCTTTCTCGCATTCTTCTAGGCTTGTATGTTGCATTTCGGCTCGGTCGTAGCGTTCCTCAACTTCTTGTTCATGTATTTTCTTTATCATTTGCATAGACCATTCATACAGAAGCGGGTGCATCGTGTAACTATCCAATAGTTCGTATATTTGTTTAAAGGCTTCTTCTTCGGTAATACCCCCACGCAAATTGCACTTTCTAGACGTACTTTTATGCGTGCATCTGTAGTACAGATGGTCATTGTATGAACCGTCTGCTAGTTTTCTTTTATGAGGTTCGCCTATAATTGAGCAACCGCAACTGGAGCAAACCATCACGCCTTTCAACTCAAATCTTCTAGCATTGACTGCTATTTTTGGTCGTAGATTGTGGACTACTGCATAGTTATTCTTCTTTCTTTGTATATGCCAATATTCGTCTTCGGTGATCATTGGCTCCCAAGCGCCATCATATAGTATCTCGGGGTTGTCTAAATCTCTAATTTTTCCCATATAGAATGGGTTTTCTAGCATGTGATGAAGCGATGTTATCCCCAGTGGACGCCCACCTGATTTTTTTCGTTTTTTACTTAGGTAATGGCACTCGTTATTCAAATAACTAAGTAGTTCTGGCACGCTGCTTACTTCATTATTCAGATATTTCTTAAACGCACATTTAATAGTGTTAAATCTTTCAGGGTCAGGGATAATGATTGGTTCGCCATCTTCATTTCTTGCGTTTAAATAGCCTTGTGGAGCCATGTTGTTTGGTTTGCCTTGCTTATTCTTAAACCTAATACCTCGCTTTACGTCATTACTCAACTTAATTGAGTATTCGGTATTCATGCCCGCCTCAACGCTAAACAGGATCGCACAGTCTTCAGGGCGGTAAACTCTGTCATTGGTATGTATTAGTCTGAGTTTTCTATCTATAAGTAGTTGGTGAATAATTCCATTTTCTAAAGGGTTGCGAGCAAGGCGATTCGTGTGCCAACATAAGATAGCGTTAGCCTCGCCGCTCTCAATCATCTTCACCATCTCGTCAAACTTTGGGCGGTTGTGAATCTTATGAGCAGATGCTGACTCCTTAAAAGTCTTAATAACCTTGTAGTGATTTCTCACAGCAATATCTTTAACAACTTCAATTTGTGCGCCAAGTGAGGCGACCTGCCTATCTGCGCTCTCAGTAGACTTTCTGGCATATATTACGAACTTTAATGATTGCTCTTTAGTAGTAGTTTTCTTTGCCATGGCATTGTACTCCTAATTTTTTAATTATTTAAACATTCTCGAAAAAATAAACCCCCTTTCTCGCGACAAGGAGGTTCAAAAATCCTACGGGTTGCCGTTAACGCGTTTTTGACGTTTTGACGTTTGGCTTTTTCTTCGGCTCTAGCATTTTTTGGATTGCATTAAATTCGTCTTCGGTAATCATCGGCTCCCAAGTGCCTTTATTCAAGATTGTAGGGTCATCAACGTCCTTATTTAACCCTGCATAAAATGGATTTTTAAAAGCTCTCCTTAAAAAGGTAGCGTCCATCTCCACAATCTTGCCAACTTCTGCAACGGAGTATTTACCCATCAGCATTAACCTAAATGCTCTCCTAATTCTGCCATAATATTTTGGGTCTCTCACAATCTTACACTTAAAGTGGTCATTCTTATCCTGCATATTTCGATAACCACGCGGCGCTTTGCCACACCACCCCCCATTTTTTCGTTTGTAACGAATACCTCGCTTAACGTTGCGACTAAGGCTCAAGGCATATTCAGCGTAAAGCTGATTGCTAATAAAATTGTCTTGATGCATACTTTTTCTCCAATTATTAATTATTTATTAAAGACATAAGGCGAAAAGTTGAACTAACCGCCGTTTATCCGTTTTTTGCCGTTTTCTTCGGCTTCCCGACATATCGAATCGGAGCAAGCTTTCCACTGTGTATATACATATCTATCAGCGACCTTTCGTAGACGTTTTGCACTAGATGACTTTTTGTCAAACAAATAATTTTTTTGACCTCACCCTTTCCAATCCTCTCGAGCATTTCACTAAACTTAGGACGGAGGCATGGTCTATTAGCTAACGCAATGTCCGTATATTCGCCAACAATGGAAAGCTTGTTCTTGTTGGCGTAATCTATTAAGAGTTTCCGCTGTTCATCTAATTGTCCTTTCGTTCTCGGAGTAACTCTCAAATAAAAAACCCAGTCCATACGTTCTTCTATAGACTGGGACTTCCTGCTCTTGCAGTACATAGTCCTCCTGTATTAATACTTTTAGACCCTCAGCGTAAAAACTGAGGGTCATTTTTTTATTACTTGCTCAAACGGCGTCTTAACTCCCACCATTCTTTGAACGAAATCATAGCTTCATGTTGCCCACGATGAAATATTGTCGGCTCATCTACATCGGCAACTAAGCCAGCATAAACTGGGTTCAGTAAAATTCGTTTGAGTTTGCGGATACTATTTACTTTTCTGCCGCCATTATGCTCATATTTTGGCGTTGTATATACTGCGTCAAATGCACGCTTAACGTCATAGAGTGTGCAGGTGCCATTTACGACTGCCTTTAGCATTGACTTAATAAAATCAAAACGCTCAGGGTCTGGCACGAGGATTGCTTTTCCATGTTTATCTCTCGCAGATAGGTATCCCTGTGGAGTTAGTCCTACCCATTGCCCATTTTGTTTCATTCTGCGAAATACTGCATGTTGCTTCGTGTCTGCAGAAGTATTAATGTTAATAGTATTTTGGTTAATAACCTTAGCCATAATTATCCTTTATTGATTAGTTACTTTTTAAATGTCCCCCTGATATACCGTCCTAGTCGAACGGTATATCTTCTTCTTTTATTTCATCCGACGCGTCTTCTACTTCATCGAAATCTTCCAACTCGATGTCTTCATCGTCATTTTCTGCCATAAGGCTATCGGCATATTTGTCGTTTGAATTACTTGAAGCGCGTAGTACTTTTACGGCGACCAACGATTGCCCAATACCGCCACCGAATTTTGTGTACTTATATGTATTAGCAATTAGTGAGACGCGCGCGCCATAGCCTAAGTCTGATTCACCTAAACCATTCACCCCCCTAAAAACTGTCTTTTTGGTTATCCTAAACAGATACCGAAGATGTTTCACGCCATCCTCAGACGTATACGAACTAAAATACGGCTTTCCAGCTTGTTCGCCTTTACCGATTTTGTTTTCTTTGACCCACTTTGAGATTTTAGCCCTGTCGTTTGGGTCGTCGGCGTCAACGACTAAGCTTGGCTTATAGCCATCATTACCCTTATTCCAAAAAATCACTTCCATGTTTTTTAGATTAAGGAGAGAAGCATTTGCATGTTGCATGTCATTCCTTTTCTTTAGAATTAGTAATATCAAATAATGTACTTGGCGAATCGTCCTGCGTATGATTCCTATCGGTAAGTTGTATGTATCGACGAGCGTCTTTATATACCGACTTACCGTTTTCGCCATGAATCATATCGATTCCTAGAGCCTCAAGCGTTGGACGACATCTAGCAAGCTCCTTGCCTAAGACCGAAGCATTTTTTGGCCATGCAGGATGATCTTGCAGATACTGAATATAACTGTTGTCCTCATTGCTCAATGTTTCATTAGAAACAATATAAAAATCGAGCAACTGGGTCGCAGTTCCGTACCATTTGCCACCACACTTATCTACTAAGAACCTCGCAGCCTGAGCGACTGGAGACTCCTCCAATGCGTACTCAAGTTGTCTGTCCTTCACCTTCTTAAAAGCCAATTCAAACTTAGCCTGAGAGTAGCCATCGATACTCGCCGCAATTGCACAAGCGCCCCTATACCAGTCAGCAGAACGTGGATGTTCCTTGGGCTGTATCGTCTTATACTTCTTAATTGCGTCAGAAAGTACATTGAAGATAGCCCCCATAATCTGCGGCTTCGATGTCTCGAAAAACGCGTCCAGCTCGGCTTGCGTCTTCCGCTTATTTTCCGGAATACGTTTTACGGTTAATATAATCGAACGGTCGTTTAAATCGCTTCGATGAATTAGCCTCGGTATACCAGATACTAGTACAGGGCGCTTAAAGTGATATACCTCTTCGTCATTATCCGTATATAACCTACGCACAGTGAGCGCTCCGCCTGTACATACTTTGCAGAGGTCGTCGCTCTGGTCATCGGTAATCTTAGATAGGTTATCAAAGAATAATATTTGATTCTTCGAGGCGGAACGCACCAAATCTTCCGTACGAAAAGACATCTTCATTCCATCCATCAATGCTGATGGGTCGGTAATTTTAACAATCATACGTAGACTTTCGCTTTTTCCAGCGCCCATATCTCCATTCATTACTAAAAGAACCGATGGACTGTTAGGTATCATCGTGCTTACAACAAACACTAGAAACACTAACCAATCAGAATCGTCTTCGATATTTACAAATTCTCGTAATATATCTAGATTGCGACTGTCTGTTGTTTCTGGTAAAACCTGCTTCATTTGATGCGGGAAGTGTTTGAACTTTATCGGTGTAGGTATCAGCGACCACCCGTTTGCATCAATCTTAACAGCCATACCATTTCTAGTATCGTAGATGACTTCCTTTAAATCACCCCACTCGTCTACCGTCTTACAAATACGCACACTCAACTCAAGCCCCTCGCCGTCTATTTCTGCAACAGACGCAAGATAAGCGCATATTTCTTCAACGTTATGACGATTGATTCCGTATCGCTTGTATTTCTTCACAAACCAGTTACGGAGCCATTTTTGACAAGCCTGCGACTCAATTCTAAAAACCTGATCGCCTTTTTTGTTGACGGCTATATATCCCACGCCATCTTCAATGTCATGGAATAGTAGGTTATCCTTCTTCAGCTCTTCAACAATTTCGGCGACCGAGATATTTTTAGATTTTTTCTTAGGCTCATCATCATCGACATTTTCTACATGCCTCGACATGTGTTATCCTCCGTCATCATTGTTTTTTGACGAGAGTTGCGCTTGACGGAGAATCTTTGCAATATGGAACTTAATACAGGAGACTGCAGCTTCGCGTAAGTAGTCTTCGTCATTAATCTCTAACCCCCGTGCAACCCGAAGAATCTTTTGCAGTTCGCGCAAGTTCTTCTGCTCAAGAAAGTTTCCGTTCATCGCACCTCTCTTTCGTTTAAAGTTGATATTGTTTTTTGGGCTATTAAACCCTAGCCCAAATAGGGTTATCTGTGCTAAATTGTTAATAATACGTTGGCTCCAATCCCATAGCGGGCGTCGCTAACTGCCACCATTATCAGGTCAAAAAAATCCCCAACATTGAGATTGGGGGATATTTTTTCTCAAGGTATAACTACTTAGATAGCTACTGCTTCACCGCTTTATAAATACCTAGTTCAGAATCATACAGCAGGTTAAATTGACGACCGCTAAGGGCGTCCACATTCTTGATGAGAGTTTCAAATGCTCTATCAAACGCGTCATTACGTAAGTCCTTATTGAGACGAGAGCGTTCCTCGATTACATCTTCCTTAGTAATATGTAAATCCTCAAATACATCTTCATCATCGCTGGTCGCCAATACAATCGGGTCTCTCTGCGGGAAACATCTAACAACATCTTCCTCAACAAACTCTAGAAGCATATCGGCAATAGTGTTATTTCGAGTATTGCCGATTCCTTTTTTGGCGTAATAATACCTTTTAAATGGTTTGTCGCTGGCAATACTACATGTATTTTCGTACTGAAATATACACCGCGCTGGTATCTTCCATAGTTGCTCTATCTTGACACTTCTTGAGCTATTCGAGGTTTTTATTTTTCCATAAAGATTCTCAATATCGCGCTCCGAGACAAAAGGACTTATCGAGACTTGTCTAAGCCAAGGGTATTTTTGTCCATCTTCACTAAGCGTTATTATGTTCGGTTTCATTGAGCCAAAGGTAATATCTGGTTCAAAAATCTTTTGCCAAATATAAGCTTTCACTTCATTGCATAACCTCAATTTTCCGATATACTGCAATATTAAACTTTCATGCTCTTGCAAACTTTGAAGCGAGCAGTGTTGCAAGACGAAAACAGACCTCGTAATAATCGGGTCTAAATTCGCATAGATAATATCACAACAAAGTACATGACTCTTTCGCCCTGCGTAACTCTTAAGTTTTTTACTTCGTATGTGTGAAGCCAATTCCGGAGCAATTTTTGCAATATTGTTATAAATTGTATGCCAAAACTCCTCGTCGTCGCCAGGTACATGTGTATCGAACATCATGTCGTGTAGCGGTATAAGATTTGCTTCGTTCACCAATGACTGCATTTCCATATATTATACCATAATTCTAGATTATTTCACGTCCACTAGAGCCATCAACGGGCGTTTTTGCAGTCTGTTATGGGGTTAGACTAACAGCGTAATAGCCCAGCAATTATTGCTCGCCAAAATGCCGAATTTTGCCGAAATAATGGCTATTTACATTTTTCCGATTCAGCTCAAAAATTATGCGTATTATGAAAATGCTTCAGCCAAATATTTGCCGCAACTTCTACCGCTACGAGCAAGTTCGTAGAGGTGGTAAATACAATATGATTATGGAAGCCAAGTTGGCGATGGCTGAGGCTGGCTTAAAGGCGAAAGATTACGCAGACGTGATCAGCCATTATTCCGAGTATAAGTCGGCAATCGAGGATAACTTCGATTCAGTAGATAATTTCATGGAGGTTTTTAGGTGCGACTCTTAGATTACGAATGCCAGACTACCTTTTGGCAGGACTTCACTATCGCCGATAAATTCGGGCTAGACGCCGTCCGAGATACCTATAAGAGGGCTAAGGAAGAATGGGGCGATGACCGTATATACGGCACCGAACTCTCGATGGTGCTTAATCATAAGTGTTGGTATTACCACGAGCGAAACAGTACCCTAAGCAAGCTATATGCCAACCTTTGGGCTGAATATCACGATTACGTGCTCGATAACTGGAAGGGAGAAGACTTGCAGTATTATCTGCGAGTTACGGACTAATATGATACTAGTAAACGGCAACGAAGTCATAGATAAATGCAGTATGTGTGGCAAGGATTCGCACATGAAGCTGTCCGACAAGGAACTACAAGCCTTCAGGCATTACTTATCAGGAGATACTCTTATACAGGACTGCCTACCCTCGCTCAATAAATGCGAACGCGAGTTTCTTAAGAGCGGTTACTGCCCAAAATGCCAAGAGTTAATTTTCGGCAATGGCGAAACAAAACGGATTTATTAGAGCGAGTAATAGTAGTCTTTGACCAACTTAGCCATTTCTTTTCGGCGCTCTTCAAGGAACTTCTCGTAGTTTGCAATATCGTAATTAACGACTGATTCTGGTATAGCGTTTTCTTTGAGGTTTCGAGCGAGGCTTTCTTCGCTATCAATCTCATTATTAAATGCGCCGTCAAACTTCCTGACCTTCTCCAAATATACTTTCGGAGCATCATCGTCGAGTTTCTTGTTCACATCATCTCTTAGGTAGACGAAGTTTGCTATCTTGTTATAGCTATCTTTATCAAGTCCTTGAGCAATTAAGTAACTCCTAGGGAAGATATGATGTATGTTTGGCGTAGTCATATCTGCGACCTTTAGTTGTGGAGTGAGGAATCCATGATAGTTCAACTTGCGTTGTGCGGCTACAAATACATTCCAGAACTGATTACTTGTGTTCGTCTTGTCGAATTCATCTGGCAAAGTAGACGTCCAGTATACTTCCGTAAGCTCCTGCATTTCTAGCGTGTCTACGAACTTAGTTAAGTCTCCAGGCTTCTTGATGCGTTTGAAGTCTTCACTAAATGCCAACGAAGAGCCAGTTAAACGAGATTTTAAGAGCGATATGACAAATAGTCTACGAAGTTTACTTAACGTCTCTGCATTAATGTCTTCAATGTCTCTTAATCGTAAATAAATGCCATAAAGATAGTTGATTGCACCCTTCGCAGTCAAGATTGATTTGTCACCATAACCGCTGGCCATCAAAATATCTTCAATGAAGTGCTTGAAGTTATGCTCACGGGTGTACTTATATATACCTTCTTCTAGCTTTGCAAACGAGTCATCAGCAATTTCTTTAAGGTCAATGCGTTGCTCAAAATCACGTCCAGAAAGAAGCGATACTAATTCACCTAATTTGTTGCGGTCGAATTGAAGCGCGAGTATCGTTTGCAATATGTCGCTATATTCTGGGTCATACAAATCTGAGGTCTCATTCTTAAGCCATGCGATATGCTGGTAATAGTCAGTAGAAGTAAACTTCGTATCATTCTTCTCAATGTCTTTGTACTGCATTGGTTCGACTGCTAGGTTACAGAAGTAGTCGAGGAACTTGCGGAGATTCATTCCGTATTCGTCGCCCTGCTCTCGCTCATAAACCGCTATCTTGCTCATCACGAAGTCAGCGTTCGAGAGCTTTGTACCTTTTTGGTTAATCCTAATAAAGATATCGTTCACAATGTCGATAGGTAGTTCAGACGAAAGGACAATGTTGCCAATTTCCTTGTTTTTGATTTGTAGAAGTTTAGTAAGGTTTCTATCGATTAGGTCAAGTTCGGCGTCAGTAAATCTAGGTTTCTTTTCGCCATCGACTTCAATAACATTCTTCTCGTCATATTGAGAAATGAATCTACGAGTACTAAAGTCTTCAACCATCACTTCAGAGATGTCAGCAATCCATTCTGAGCCACGCCTTGTACTGCTGTCCTGGACTTTAAATTCTTCGGTGTATGGGTTGAACGAAATGGCAATCTTTTCTTCCTTATATTTGTCATTAATAACCGGAAGACCCTTAATTGCAGCTCTAAGCGCAGTAATACGTTGCTGGCCATCGATTAGAATTTGCTTTCCGTGCGATGAGGTTCCGTCCTTTAATCTGACCGCTGGGTTTTGCCAAGTAATGATATAGCCAACAGGATAGCCATTATACAACGAATCAATTAGATCGCGCACTTGGGCTTTTTTCCAAACGAATGGGCGTTGAATTTCAGGGATAGCAACTACTCCAGACTGTACCCATCCGAGTAGGATATTTACTTTTTCATTGTTGATTGAGTACTTTTCCATCGGCTACTCCTTATTTTTATTGTTTGTCATCAATGGGAGGATAAAATCTCTTAATGAATTTAATTCCTGATTTTTCTTAAGAATCATAAACTTCTTTTCGAGAATAGGATTACATATTGTACTAAATTTCTCCAGCACATCTTTTGTGGGAATTGGAATAATAATATTTGTTAGATCATTATTATTTACGCTCTCCTGAGTAGCTCCGTGAGATAATTTGTCTTTATAACTCTCAAACCAATTGCTATTTATTAGGCAATGAACATACGCGAAAGACTCTTTGTTGCATTGAAGACCCTGAAACCCTGTAGACAGGATATATTTATCTATAAACCAATCACCATTGGATGGAATTGAAATATGTTTAACGCTATTTTTCATTTTAGCGAACCATACGGAATACTTTTTCGGTTCCATGTTAGCCCTGCTTTCGCGATTATCATAAGATATCCAGTCTCCATCAGTTATTCTAGAATAATTTACATTCGCTGTTGGCAAATAATTCTTTTTTTCAAAGTACTTAACACCAGTTTTAATGTCGCGACATAAATCTGGAGAAAAAATATTGTCGGTCTTCCACTCCTCAGGTATATTCTTTCCAATTTCAGAATCATATTTTAAGACTCCACCAGCTTCAGCGTAAGGCTCATCATCGTTGTTGGGAAAGTTAAACTGGAGGAACCACCTTCCAAAATATAACGCAAGCATCTCATCGAGCTGTTTTTCGATTCTATTATTTGTCTCTATTGCAAGGAATAAATTTTTTGCAATATCACCTATCTTTTCGGCGGCTTCTGTTAACGGCACTGGATATCTCATAATATGAGCTTTATCACCCCTTGGCATTTTTGAGCCTTTTGACCCTAACATATTATAGGCAAAGAAAGAGTCCTGGACTAATACAGCGTACAAGTAACTAGACATTGACATATCCTTAGGTCGAATGCATAAAACGTCAGGGCTACATCCGCCACTGAATGTTGCTAACCATATTTTTTTAAAGTATGGTCGAATATTGCCAATAAGGATATCTCCAGGCTTAAAGTGCGTAGCTGTTCCGGTCGTGGGCAAATACTCTGATGCTTGAACCCCTTGTTTTTCTGGCAACATATTATCAACGCCAACATAATTTGCGTTAGTGAGGTTCGAAACATCTATTTTATCTGAAACATAATAGGCAAAATCTTTTAATTGATTCATTCTGCAACCTCATTAATGCTATTAAGTATAGACTTATCTAGCTCATTGGATTCTAACATTAATTCCGATAAGGTTTGCTTATAAGCTTTTAATTTCTCGGCAACTTCTTCTTTGGATAAATCAAAGTCTGGCATTTTGACTTCAAAGTATTGACCAGCACCCAGCGAATAATCGCGTTCTTTGATTTTTTCAAACGGAACCATAGCGGCAAGTTCATCGGTCTCGGTTTTATTTAGGAAAGTATTAATAATTAGCTCAATTTCTTCATTCGATAAAACGGTTTTTTTGTTTTTTCCTTCTTTAACTTTAGTGCCCAGCTTAGACGCGTCCATTAGCATACATTCGTCATGTGTATTAGCTTTGTCTATGAATAGAACCGAGACATTCGTGCCAGTATTTGCAAAAATATTCGAGGGCATCGATACTACACCCTTTAGAATCTTTTTATCAATTAATTCTTGCCGTATAGCGACCGCAATCTTATCATTTCTAACCGAGGCTGTTAGAAAACCAGTAGGAACTACGATTGCAGCCTTACCATTGCTCGACAACATCCAGAGTATATGTTGAATAAAAAGCTCGTAGATTGACATGGAGTCTTTATCTTTATTGGGGATAGCAGGAATACCCGCAAAGAATCTTTGACGATTATTTTCAGTATCAATTTCGTCTCGGTATTCGGAAAAATCAACTTTAAACGGAGGATTACTAACTATGAAGTCGAACTTACCTCTATAATTCGTATGGGCAGGGTCAGTAATCGTATTCCCCTCGACAACATTCGAAATAGACGGAGAAAGATTGTTTAGGATAAGATTTAAGCGAAGCAAATTCGATGATTTCTGCGATATGTCCTGCGAATACACGCTACACTTATCGGTTCCAATTTCATGCGCAATATTCATCAAGAGAGTTCCTGAGCCAGCGGATGGGTCCAATACTTTTTGGCTTGTTAATTCAGAATCATTATCTACTAGAATTTTTGCTATAATTCTTGCAACCGAATGCGGGGTATAATACTCCGCATATGTACCGCCACCATTGGCATTGTAGTCCTTAATTAAGTATTCAAAAATCGTCGAGAAGAAGTCGAAACCATGCCCAAACGCTTCTACGAAGTCAAATCTATCATTCGAAAGCTTATTAATCACCGCCCTAGCGGCATCGTCGCGTTTATCTTCGTCTGTAATTGCGTTAAAAAGTGCCGAATCAAAGAGCAGTACATTCTTTCCGCCGGCAGTATGAACAGAAAACGTATCGCTATTTTGCATAGCTATATCATTAAGCGTCTCATTGAAGACCTTGTAAAATTCGTCGACGTTTTGCTGTGCGTACAAATAAGATATTAAATGCGTAGGCTTCAATTTTGCAGTTCCACCACCGAGAAGAGCCATTAGAATCGAGTATTCGTCCTCTGTTTTATCCAACAAAGCTTCCTGCAAATTATTCGCCTTAGCTAGAGAGCTATCCTTCTCACAAACGTCATGTATAAATTTATCGTTTAAGAATTTGTATAGAAAACTTTGAGAGATGATTTTATATTCGCCAGCATCTCCACTTAATCCATACGTATTACAGACGGCTTTAAGATCGTCGATTAAATTTTTGATTTTATTCTCTAGCTCTATGTCGCGCATAGCAATTATTCTCCTCTAAATTCGTTAATATATTCGTCCGAAAGCATTTCACTGGCTGTCTTTAATGCAGCGAACGTATTTACCTTGGTGGTGCCATATGTCTCAGTGATTGCCCTTAGAACTTCGGCTCTAAAGTAACCCTCATTATCGATAATATTTTCATTTTTCTTGATTTGACCGTCTATTACATCTTTAACGTATTTTATCGTCATATAAACCTCGTTCGGGTCAATGAAACCATAGTCTCGCGATGATACTAGTTTTTTGTGAACTCTAGCAGCCTTAGTATCTCCATGATATTTATCGCGCAATAGATTGTTTTTTCGGTTAATTTCTATCATCCGGTCATATATCTTCCTAAGAGAAGAGTTGATGGTATTTTGTTGCTCCACCGTCAGAGAATCATGCTCTATCTGTTCTTTATTAAGCAATCTTCTAAATTCATCCCAAAGAGTAGTCCATTCTGGGTCGTTCTTATCCCAATTGTCGATGAAAGCGTTTCTCGCTTTTCGAGTAATATCTTCGCCTTCCGCTGCAGCTAATTTTAGTTCTTCTTCGCCAATCTTCTTAAAATCAAATATATAGTTTTCGATGGCTAAATTCAATAATTGAGTAGCGTTCTCATGATTAGATAGAGCCTCAGTTGCATTCATTAAATTTATTCTGCGGTCAACCTCATTAAAGGCGGGCGATATGAAGGTCGGATTTAGTTTTTCGGATAAATCATCGTAACCTAGCAGCTTGATTATATTGATTAGCTCTTTTGCCGACCCCAAGGCTTTTCTAATCTCTATTAATGTTTCTTTGCTTGAAATTTCATTAATCTGTCTACTAAATATTTCTTTATTTGACGTGTCGTAATTGAATAGAATCGCCGATATTTCTTTGATTTTTTGCTCAACCTCTTCTTTACTTACAAAAAGAGAACCAAACAACGTATCCGGATTTTCGCCGCCATCAAGCTGTTGGCTATATTCGTCTTTGAGCTCACGAAGATATGCTTGATTAGTGATGTCAAATTCTTTTGAGATATCCGCAAAGTCTACTACGTAGCCAACATTAAACTTCTTATATGGTCTATTGACACGGGTAAGGGTTTGAAGAAGATTGTGTGCTTTAATCGTGCGACCTAAATACAATTTTTTTAACCTCGGGCAATCGAATCCGGTAAGAAGCATATTATATACAATTAGAAAGTCTATTTTCCCGGACTTAAAGTCGTCGATTAAATCTTGTCTACTCTTCTTATCGCCTTCGCTATTCGTGATTAATGCAGCAGTGTATTTATTGCCATATTTTTTAGTGAAGTAATTGTATATCACTCTAGCTTGATTTAGGCTAAGATCATTTTCTTTCTCGATTGCAGTATTACAAACTATCATACCGCCAATCGTTTTATCTCCATTTGCTATTCTAGATTTTTCAAGGTCTGATACTATATAATCGAGCATTGGCTCAGCGAAACGCGGATGAGCATAAATAAGACGCTTATCCATGTCGCCAACTTGAACACTGATATCTCGATATATTGCATTTAATTTTTCACGATAATGAGACTCAATTTCTTCACGAATTAACCTCAATGTAAAACCGTCTCGAATAGACGCATCATAATAGTATTTATGAATATAGTCGCCAAATATTTGTCTAGTAGTAGCCCTATTAAGTTGTTTTGCATTCTGACTATCGCCACCGTCGAGAGCTATAATTGGGGTACCTGTTAAAGCGATCTTAATTGAGTTTTGGTCTGAGTTATATAAGCTAGCCAAGAATGAGCCCTTCGGATTATATGAACGATGAGCCTCGTCTAGAAAGTAGATTCTTTGAATATTCAAGTCATAACCAGTATCTGTCTTTATCTTTGTTTCGTCGCTAAATTTCTGGATGTTCACAACACATATTTCGAGCCGACCAGAATCCGTAACGGAATTGCTTTTGAACTCGCGCTCCAAATCCTCTTTACTACTAACCGTCCTTACCGCTAAGCCCCTCTTCTTGAATTCATTCGAAGCCTGAGTGGCCAAATCAATACGATCTACAATGAAGTAAAATTTTGGCACCACGCCCGCTTTAATATAATAATCGGCTAAATACTTAGTAGTAAAAAAGGCTAGAGCGGTTTTACCAGATCCTTGAGTGTGCCATATTACACCCTTCTTAATGCCGCTAGATAACTTATCCTCAATGGCACGCATCGCGAAATATTGTGGATAGCGAATAATGTGTTTTTGTAATTGAAGACTATCGTTTTCATCTTTTTCGTCAACGTATGTAATACCATAGCGCAAAAAGAAGCAAAAACGAGGCTTAGACAGAAGACTAGATATAATCCTATTCGTTGGGGACTCCGGATTGATATTGGTGTTGTATTCTGGACTAGTCTTTATCGTTTCTTTATTATTGTCCGACAGAATAAAACGTTCAACCTCTTCGTCAATTGGTTTGATTTCATCAATATATTCCGACTTCCTCTGTTCGCGAAAATTATTGAATTTAGCGGTACTGCCTAAAGACGTAGTTGCATAAAAAGCACCCATCAGTTTTTCGCGGTCTCCATCCTCGTATTCCATGTTGTTGGAAAAAATGAGCAGTTGGAATTCATTAATAAAACGCTTGAATTTAGCGTTAGAAAAACGCATATTCATTCTATCGCGTTCCGCCTTGATGCCCATTTCATTGTTTGGCTTTTTGACCTCGATAAAGGCGAGCGGGATACCATTTACAAATATCGTTATATCCGGTCTAAACTCATCTTCACCATTTCTAAACGTAAGTTCTGTGACACAATTTAATGTGTTATTGGAAAAATTATCAAAATCAATTAGCTTAACGCCGTCGCGCCCTTTCTGCAGACTTTTAAAAAACTCTTTGCCAAGGTCGTCGTTATCTAAATCAAGCTGTAAATTACGGAGAAGTATGTCAAAATCAATACTTTTTTCAGGATTAATTCTTTGAATGGATTCTTTAAAGACATCCTTAATAATGTTTGTTTCTGGTATTATGTTGTTTTTAAACTCATCAGATTTAATTGATAGGTACTTATAGCCTATTCTTGTTAGGTGAACAAGAGCAGGAAGTTTAACTCTTGTGTCCTCATTGAAATCTGATGACATTATTATTTTTCTCCGCTATTAAATATAAATATCCGTATAACTATTATATCACAAAAAGCATAAAATCATAGGTCACCAACACCTTAAAAACACGCCAAAGACCGGTGCTCGTCGTGCTAGTGATGAGACAACAAAAACTTCTTTTACTCTAAGCTATTTTATACACTATTAGTTTGTGCTGAGCCCTAGTGCATGCGGTATACAAAAGCTCTTTCTCATGTGTCTTGTCAAACGTATCGATGACAATTACGGCATCAAATTCGAGACCCTTTGCTTCGTAAACAGGCATAACCGACGTATTGCCATACATACCCTCAATCAGTTCAGAAATAAACTCGGATATATCTTTATTTCTACATACTATGCCAATTCTCGAATACTTTTCTTGTAGTTTAAGAATGTCGTTGTCTAAGTCGACGGTTGATATGCTGTTAACAGATTTCGTCAATCTTTCTTCGACTGCTACGCCCTGACTACGACGCTTCGCAACAATATCTGTACCAAGTATTTCGTTTGTGTACGCCACAATTTCAGGACTAGAACGATAAGCATTCTTAATCGGGAAATATGCAGCCATATTATCTACCTCTTCTAGTAGATTCTCTAAGGTATTATTCTCAAGATACGGATTGATATTTTGATACCTATCTCCGAGAATAGTGAATTTTGCATTCGGGCAAAGTAGATGAAGCAAATACATGTGCCACTTTGTGTAGTCTTGCGCCTCGTCAACGACTATGTGTTTAATAGTATGTGCAACACGCTTAATTGGCTCATTCTTATTTATAGTCCTACCGTCTTTCAGGTAGTTAGTTTCTTCGGTATAGTTGAATAGCTTCTTATTGTTGATAATCGCTTTGACAATAGCGTAGAAAATATAATCAGTATTATTCTTCTTATTAATTTCCGGTAAGAATGTTCGCTCCTTGCCGTTCTTTGGGTCTTTATAGTGATACCCACAGTTAGAGTTCCAGACAGCTTCGTAAGACGGAATAGTTATAAGTTCGTTTAGCTTTTTACTCGACAATACGTGAGGATCATTTTCTGTCTCTAACTCATACTTCTTAGTCTTGCTATCCTTGTCGCGTTTCTTGAATTTTACAAACTCGTCATTGCCTATGCGCAATAATGCCTCTTTGAGGTTTGTGATTTTATTCCTGATTTCTTCGGACGCGCGAATGACATTGTCTGCACTAATATCAATTTTCTCGTCAAAGAGTTGAGCTGTATTTAGGTTAATACCTTTCTCATAGTATTGTTCTATGACGTCGTAAAGCGTATTCGGGGTGTCTGACCCAAATAATTCTGCATATATTTCGTCAAAAGTCTTAATCGGAATGTTTAGCTCGCCGAGTTCAGGTAGCACATCGGAGATATAGTCAGTAAATGCCTTATTCGGCGAGATGAATAGGACTTCCGTGTCCTGCATATCTTCGTAAAGCAAATAAGCGACACGATGAAGCGCGATAGATGTTTTGCCTGATCCCGCAGCACCTTGCACAATAACGCTTTGGTGAGAATCGTAGCGGATTATTTCATCCTGTTCACTTTGGATTGTTTCTACAATTTCACCCATTCTATCCGATGAATTTGATGCCAGCTTATCTTGAAGGTCGTCTTCAATAGTTTTTTGCACATTAGAAAAGTCTTTTGATGGGTCGTAATTACCATCAAGCGTAACCATACCATTGGAGCTAATAAAGAGTTCTTTAAGCTCCATATTCTTGATTTTCATCCTAGCGACAAGCGCAATATCGCCATCAATTTTGCCGCGTGGCGCTTCATATGAGACGTTCCGCATTGGGCGACCATTAAACTTATAATACAGGGAGGCAATTGGCGCACGCCAGTTTACATAGTTAACGTCATCTTGGCTGGTAAGTATATCACTTATATTACCTTTAGAGATATAGCAAATATCTTTACGCGAAGAGCCTTCTTGAAAATCCAACCTGCTGAAGAACGGAGACTCGTCGAGTGTCTTTAGGGCGCTCTTTATGCTCTTTGCGGAACTTTTTGCTCTGGAGATTTCCTCCATCGCTTCAAGCTTATCCCAGCGGTCGCCCCATTTTGCGTCGTCTTTTATCTTCTTTGTTTCTTCTGCAAGATTATTGATTTTGCTCTTTTTCTTATCAAAATCATCACTAACAAGCTCAAGGTGTTGAGTTTCCATACGCTTAGAAGTAGCGCCAAACACTAAATCCTTCCGCTTGAATGCCATATTGGTATATATTATACCATAAACTGTACAAATTACCAGAGACGGCTCATCGTATAGGCGTAAAGATAGTTACTTAAATGTTTGCCCAAACTTTGTCGAGTTCTTCGAGCTTTTTAATCCTCGCGTCGGATTCTTCGCGCATCAGTTGCGCATGCTCCTCATCATTTAGGCTCTTAATCCAGAGCAGTTCTTTCATCTCGCCCGTATAGAGCATTTCTTCCGCTTCGACTTCCATGAGACCAATGCGACTGTCGGATACTCCATCGGGCAAATCCTTTTTAGGAGTTGAGCGATATTCAGGTTCGCCCTTTGTATTTAAATACTTCATCAAAACATGTTTTTTCATACTTTAATTATCTTAAACTGCGGGTCTTTAACATAATTAAAGTATGGAAAATGATAGCAAGGAGCAATTTGACGCGGAGTTCTGCGCAAAGCTCGACCGATTTATGGACTTAACCGAGCGGTTAATGGATTGGCTGAACGAGCAAGGTATAGACTACTCGCACATAGCTCGTGAGTATGACGAGGAGCAAAAACGGCTAAACGGCTAAACGGCAGTCTGAGCATAAGTAGACCTGGTCTTAGTCGCTGTCGTAGTCGTAGTTCTGGAGCTTTTCCCGTATATCCTCTTTGTAAATCGTTAAAACCTGGCTAATTGTGCCCCACCAAAAAGTCCTTACTCGACCCCTTGTCTAAAAGCAAGATATTGAGCAAGGACTTTTTTTATTTTTCTATAATGAATGGGTTATCGCTAGTGCCATCACCGCTTTGCACCCTAAAGCCCTTCTTGAGTGAAACCATTG
>JAEEGL016253603.1_pt1 | contig 18628 bp, 12 predicted proteins | sample 9134231 | NCBI WGS metagenome assembly JAEEGL01 (sample SAMN16246548, study PRJNA631951) | gut metagenome | biome: gut microbiome; feature: rumen; material: fiber-attached | host: Bos | place: Iran: Karaj | collected 2018-10 | reverse complement strand
TTTTTTCACCCGCCTGTCACAAAGCGGAAATCATATGTTCATATTTTTGCGGTATACTGTGTGTAATGGGCAGTTTCGCCCAAATCCGACAAATGAGGTGGAAAACGATGGCAGAGACCAGAATGTATGCACTCGGCGAGCTGGACGCGGAAACGGTCGCAGAATCGCTGGAGCAGTATCTTTCGATGACGCAGAATCTCCAGTCGCAGCGTATTCACGCGGGGCAGCGCATCATTTTGCAGTGTACCGGCGACGGGGCACAGTGGAAGAAATATCTCGGGCTCGATGCCGCGCTGACGGTTGAGATGGCGGTGCAGGGCAGCGTGCTGACGGTCACGGTCGGCAATGCAAAATGGATTGACAAGGCGGGCGTTGCGGCAGTCGGGGCGATCTTCTTCCAGCCGCTGCTGATCACGGCGGGCATCGGCGCGATCCGGCAGGGGACACTGCCCGATGAGATCTTCCGCTTCCTGGAAACGCGGATGCATCTTGCCCGCAGCACAAGCTATACCCGCACACAGGGAACGGGCGCTGTCTGCCCGAACTGCGGCTATGTGTCGCGGTCGGGGGATATCTTCTGCTCGAAGTGCGGCACAAGGCTGTGAGCGCGGGAGAGAAGCTGCGTGTTCTGTTTGTGTGCCACGGCAGCAGGGCTGAAACACATCTTTTAGAGTGCAGAAATGCGGCAAATGCGCGACTTGTATGACCAGTTTGCCGTCTGCCTACTACCAAATTACTACTAACGATTTGAAGTAGTTTTTTAGCCGAAAAATGATGTAAAATAGGGCTTTTCCGAGTAGTTTGGCACTCGGAAAAGCCTCTTGTTTTTTATGCTGTTTTGCTACTACTCTGCGTTCAAAACCGAAATCAGCTTACTCTCAAAATCCATCAACTGATCATAATACTCGTCAAGGACAGAAATGATTTCTTCATCAGAATAGTCTTCCGAAATCTCGATGCTTGATGTTTTAAACGGAGTTTTCCAATCCCAGCCATCTTTCTTCTTCCCCTTCACGGCAAAATGTTCAAGAATACGATTGCTTTTTTCTTTCAAACTATCTGGGAGATTTTCTCCACTCAGAGCAAATTGCATATGTAGTACTTTACAATTTGTGAAAACAATCTCATAAAAATAGTAATTTCTTGTATTCCAACCGCTGGTGGCTTCTTCAGAAGGAGGGTAAACCTTCGTCACTGCATCGGTAGTAAATCTTGTGAATTTCTTTGTACAGTTTGAGGAATCAAGAATGATTTCTCCTTCTGCTTCTTTAGTACGCGCCCACATCATTAATAATTCTGGTATCCGAGTCAATCTGTTTCCTGACTGATTCACGGATAAATCAACTTTACTCAGTTCAATTAAATACGCTGTCACAATATGATCTGACAGTTCCTTGGAGATATTTGCATGGAATTCACTTATTCTTTTCCAATGCGCTTCATCAGTAAAGTCGGCGTTTTCAAGAATGACATCAATAGAACAGGCGCGATTTTCATTTTTGCGGTTCCATTTTATTGGCATTGATACTTTTGATTCTATTTCATCTTTGTGAGAGTATAGCATATCAAATACTTTCTCATTTTGTTCCTTGATACCAGTGTCAATCCATAGCCCCACCCCACAATGAGGCGGTTTCTTTAAACTTATACTGCAATACAGATGGATGCATCTGAGTCCAAAAAACCCGTCTTTATAACTACTTTCGGAGGGGGATACATTTCCATAAGGATGACCGGTACCACCATGAGCATTTCTAATTATCGGAAGCGCATAAGACCAGTAATTAAATCTTGCCGTGCGCCGTTTCTTAGATGCTGTTATCGGAACTTGCTCTTCTGTTTCAGGTAGTTCTTCTGGAACACTTCTTCCATCATGTATGAAACTTACAAGAGTCAATTTTTCTTTTTGCTCTTTCGTTATCTCGAAGCCCCAGCGCTTTTCCATAAAAGCAAGTAATTGAAGGCATCGATTATATATTCGTCGAGCATCCCAGACATCTTCTCTGGCTACTTCAATTTCAGAATTTGATCCACTTGAATATCCCCTTCTTTCAGAACCAGTAGGATTTTTCTTTTCATCGAAGCTGTCGTTTTGAAGACTTGAATTAATACTCTGCGCTAATGGCAACAAGTTACCTAACGAACCAGTTAGTGCAGCCATTTCTGATTCATTGTTAATATACTGTCGAAATTGGTTTTTCCAGTACCATTTTGATGGCGTTTGAGGAAGAATATGCTCGATAGAAACCTTTTCTTTTTCGGATTTTGAAAACAACTCCCATGAAGGTTTTTTTACTCCAGTGCTTTCCCACAAACTATATTCGTATTCATATAAGAAGTAGCGTAAGGAATTCCAAGAATAATATCCTTCTCTTTTTCCAGAAGAAAGCTTCTTCTCAATGTCTGTAATATAATTTTGAATCGCATATTGGATATTTGTATCTGTAGTGCTGTTTAGTTCTGCAGTGACATTTTGAACATTTGTTTCACCAATATAGATGTTGCGCGCAGCGGAATAGTATACACTGCTTTGATAAGTTGATTTATAATTCGCAAGCCTAAAGCAAACGAAAATAAATCTTTCTATTGCTTTAAATAAAGCAATTCGATCTTTGGCGCAGGGACATTTACTTAGCGCAACTGTTACAAGAGGGCGGAAATAACCTATACCTATACGATAAAGCCGATCAAGCCATAGCTTTTCCTCGTCGGAAAGTACTGGGCTTTCATCTGGGAAAAAGGTATCATACCAGTATTTAGCCAAATCTTTAAGGCTATTTACATAATCAGCAATTTCACGAGGTTCAAGTTTTAGCAAGATTTCAGTCGTTTCATCAACAGAATCCGCTAATACTTCATCATCATCGTCAGCATCATCTAATGTCTCTTCGTATATTAGTGCTTGTTCAACATTATTTTCAACTGGTTTCTTTTCGTAAACATTCTTTGCTGAAAATTTATTAAGAAGAAATCGAATATAATCATTGCCTTTTTTGCGTGAATATGAGTAATAAATAATCCAGTGGGCACGTAAAAAATCATCATCAGAAAGGGCTATAGACTTGTTCCTTCCAAGTTGAAAATAAACCTCCTTCCACGCTTCATTGATTTGTTTACGAAGCTCAGACTTATCTTTTTCGTCAATTACTTCATCATTATAGATAGTAGTCAAGTAGATTAGCCTGTTTTTCAGAAGTTCCAGATTCGTTAATTTCTTTCCACGATTATTCATCGTTTCAAAAGCAACAAAAACATCATAGTCATCATTTATTTCATGAAGGATAAACATGAGCTTTTGTGTAAGTTTCTTATAGATTCTCTCTATGCCTTCAAGCCCCTCTTCATCATAGAGAGCTGCTATATTGCTGAAAAAGAAATCCTTTGCCGCTTTTAGGTTTTTTGTGTAATAGGTTTCATTCACTTCAACGGATTCTGGCTCGTTAAACACCTTGTAACGTAGATATTTATCACTTGGATTATCTATTTCGTAGCCAAATAGATATGTTGTAATCATATTTTGAGGAGGGCGTTTTTGACAGATATACTTTGACTTTATTTCATTTATTGTTACACACCCTAATAAAATATCTTCATCCTTTTTTTCGGAATTCTCCTCAAGACCGCAAACAAAACTTATAATCTCATTTAAAAGAATAATGAATGTGGTGAGACGCTGCTGCCCGTCTACAATATGGCAAGGTTTGAAATCTTTTTGTTCAACCAACCATAAGTCGTTTCCCCAAGATATATACTCTTTGCGATTTAATAGTTTCAAAGACAAAAGACCAGTATAGTGGTAATGATCCGTCTGAAGATTATTTAGGTCATCCCAAAAATCGACAAATTGAGACTGTTGCCAAGCGTAACCGCGCTGATAATCTGGAATACGAAACAATCTTCTTTCAAAAATATCTGACAATGAGTATAGCTTATCTGGCATATTGAACCGCCTCCTAACTTTTTAATCGTCTTGGTACTCAGACAGCGCATCTGTATCGATAGTTTTGATTTCAAAGGTTTTACGAGTAGATACGCAGAAGTTATGCTCAATCATCAGCTTGGCGAGCCTTTCACCGTCGATGAGAATGATATGGTGCGTGTCTGCATAGTCTTTAGCTTTCTGCGAGAATTTTGCTGTAGTAACAAAAAGCCCATCTCCATGCTTCCCAGCAATCGCTCCGACAAAGCTTTGAATGTCCGGTTGACCTACAACACTATCAAGAGCCCATTTCTTTGCCTGCATATAAATCAGAGAAAAACCCAGTCTGTCCTTCATGATGACACCATCAATACCATCGTCGCCCGAAGCAACAGTTGCATGGCTTCCATATGCAACTGTTCCGTATCCCATTTTGGAAAGAAGGTCAACAACGAACTTCTCAAATGTATAGGGTGTTAGCTTTAACACCTCACTTAAAAGTTCGGAAGCAAGGTTTGAATTTATCTGCTTATATGCGTCTTCAAGTTGATCGTCAGGTGTGAGATCAGATTGCGGGGGCTGTGCTGGACTTTGACCGTCTTCATCTGTAGATGATGAGGCTGAAGCGAAGTTCAAAAACGAAGGAAATTGTTCCAGATACTTGGTATCAATTTTATCAGGATTATCGGCAACGACTTTTTTTCCATCCTCTGTAATACGGATGATCGCACGAGCGGGACTATCAATCAGTCCAGCCTTCAAGAGATATGTTTTAGCCCATCCGACTCTATTTTTAAAGACTGTCTGTCTGCCGCTGGGAAGCATTTCAGAAAGGTCTGCCGAGGAAAGACTCAACTGCTGAGCCAACATGGTTGTAAGGTCTTTCATTTTATAGGTTTGACCATCATTAACCATTACAAGCAAAGGCTTCGTAAGTTCATCATACTTCGGTACTGACATTAATAATCCCTCCGTCCTTTTTATTAAATAATATCCATCAGTTTTCGATTATCTTTAAGCCACTCTTGAGCATCTTCATATGAAGGAAGTATCGTTTTTACTCTTGCCCAAAATGCAGCCCCGTGATTCTTGTATGTAATGTGGCTCAATTCATGCACAACTATATAATCAATTACAGAAAGCGGACACATAATAATTCTCCATGCAAAATTCAGATTATTCTTTGCACTGCATGAACCCCATCTTGCTTTTGCCTCAGACAGCTTGATAGCTTCGGGTTTAACACCCATGATCCCTGCATATAAAGTAACACGTTCCTTTATTACAATCAATGCTTGTTCTTTGAGCCAAGAAATAAGAGCATCAATCTCAAACTGATCAGGAACAATGAGTTCGTTGCCTGATACTTCAACATTATCGACATTGTCCTTGATTATCGCATAACTACTTCCAAGATACATTATGCTTTCACCGGTTTTAACTGCAACTGGAGGATGCTTTTCACCGAAAACGGCTACTTGTTTTTGCTTTTCGCTTATCCATCTTTTTTTCTTGCTGACGAATTCTTCTATCGTAGAATCGGGCATTAGAAGCGGGGCACGAACTATAAGATTTGCATCGTTGTCAATTACCAGTGCGACACTTTTTCTATCTGAACGTACTATCTGATACATTATCTCTTGCATTAGGTCTCCTCTCCAAAATGCTGATATCCGAGTTCCATAAGTTTCTGAGCAATTTCTTTCCGGCGTTTCATGATATCTGGTACGCACTTTTTAATTTCCGGTGTGATCAAAAGTTTAATAATACTGGTGCGAAGCTCTGATTGAAGAGAGTTTCCTACACTGCTCCAGAAATTCACTGTCGCAGTTTCAGTTTTGAAACGGTTTAATACATCATCGGTAACGCTTTTCAAAATCTTCATTTGCTGATCGGAAAGGTCTTCGAATGGTGTATCACCGAAAAACTCTGTTTTTAGAAGTCCTAAAAACGGCATCTCATGCGTGGCTTCATACCCATACGTGTTTTCTTTTGCTCGTCCAGCCATAATATCCCGACGCAACTGCTCAAGTGCTTTTCTCAGTTCAGCCCAATTGTTTTTGAAATTCTCAAGTATCTGTTCAAGACGTTCACTTAATCTTGCATACAGTTCCGGGTCTTTAGGCATATTAATGTTAATGAATTCCCGGACAGCATACTTTATCTCCTCGCAAGTGGCACGATCGCTTTTCTTTTTGCCTGTCCCTTTCATAAAATCCTCTGAGAGAAGCGAAATAGGAGCAATTTCAATATCGACGCCATTGACAGCAAGGTATTCTTCTATAATAGCTCGAACCTTTCTACTTGCGTCTCTATTTGAGAATCTTGGATTTCTCGTCATCTTAGCAACTGACTCACGAATAAAAGCAAGTCTCTTATATTCTTCGCTGTATCTCAGCGCTGCAGGATTAGGCAGTACACGATCAAATAATCGTGACATTACCGAGAAACGCCCATTGAATTCTTCACGCAGTTCCTCGTCTATACAGAGTTCTTCAATAATCTCCGAGGTTTGTGATAAAGAACAGCCTACTTTTTCAGTAAGGAATTGCATGATTTCATTATAAGCAGAATTTAATGCATCAATATCTTTTGATTTATCACGCAGAGATTCCATAATCTCATCTCGATCGGCGTCAGCATAATCTGCAAGCGCATCTTTAAGGTGATTTGTAATTCCGACGTAATCAACCAAATAGCCACACTTCTTATTTGAGCCGCAAGTGCGGTTAGCTCTTGTAATTGCTTGCAGCAGATTATGGTTGGTAAGCTTCTTGTCCAAATACATAACCTGCTCAATAGGGGCATCAAATCCGGTTAGTAGCATAGCGGTTACGATAAGGATTCCATAATTACCATCTCCGCCTTTGAGTCCTGTTTCGCCAAACGGAGCTTTGAAGCCATCTATTATAAGATCATTCTCTTTTTCATTAGCGTACTTCTTCAAGTGCTGCTCTTCATTTGCTCCACCAGCAGAAATTACGCACGCAGTTTTGAGCTTTTTCAATTGCTCAATATCGACGTGATGTGGATTGTGCTGTTCTAATTCAGCGATCTTTATCGGGAGAAGTGCATCAATAGCCTGCTTATAGCGATAAGCTGCTTCTTTGCTCACACCAACAACCTGAGCCTTAAAGCCATTAGTAAATACTGTGGTGATGTAGTGTTCAAGCATATCAGCTGCTTTTTCTTTTATTATTTCTTCAGCTTCAAGATAAGCCCTAACAGTGTATCTTCCGAGTATTTCGACCTGTTCTTCTACATCGAGATAGCCGAACACATCAACAAAAGAACGGTTCATCGCTTCTTTATCTGTAATTTCACTATCAGCAGCGCGTCCTTCGTATTTTAGTTCAACAACAATACCATCTTCTTCAGCTTGCTTCATCGTATAAGTGTCGATGTATCCTCCGAAATTATCTACGGTTTTTGTTATTGGAGTACCAGTGAAGGCAACTTTCACTGAATTCGGCATACTCTTCCACATATTTGCTGCTAATTCAGAGTATTCAGAACGGTGTGCTTCATCAATCATTACGAGGATACGATCGCTGGTGTTTAAGACTGGGAATGAAGATACTGCTGTCCGCTGCTCCAATGTAGCAGATTTTTTGTCAATCTTTTTCCCGCCGTTCTTCTCGTTCTCACCAAACTTATGAACCATTGCAACGGTAACGTCACTTGCAGTGTTTTCGATAAGTTTCTTTAGCCCTTCGATGCTATCAGCAATATTAACAGCGTATTTTACTGTTTTGGTTGTTTTGAACATCTGCGTCTGCAGATCCTTTCTGTCCACAATCAAAACGACCTTATAATTATACAGATCGAGGGAATTGTACATCTTCCTGATAACAAACATCATTGTGAGCGTTTTGCCAGTACCTTGCGTATGCCAAAGCGTGCCGCCTTTTTCACCTTTGGCGGCAGTGCGAAGGCGCTCTATTATTTTTGCTGCACCACGATACTGCATATACCGAGGGACAAGTTTCACGCGTATTCCATTGTCTTCATCTTTGAAGGCAATAAAGTTCTGAACAATATCCAGAAGATGCGATGGTTCAAGCATACCTGCAACTGTGATTTCCTGAGCAGACGGCTTCCCGTTAGGATTGATGTCTCTCAACTTATAGGGGTAGGCATCTTTCCACTCCATGAAATGGCTTACTCCGCCGGTGATACTCGAATAACGGCAGTCATGAAAGCAGGTGGAAATGAGAATCTGATTGAAATAAAAGAGTTCAGGCACTCCTTCAAGTTCGGCTGATCCACGGCGATTCTGATATCGCATCAATTGCTCAATTCCTTCCGCCATCGGTTCCGCAATATCCGGTGCTTTACATTCGATCACTACAAGCGGGAGACCGTTTACAAACAGGACGATATCAGGGATAATATGCTCTTCTTTGCCGGGAATACGCACCTTATATTGACTGATAGCAAGAAAGTCATTATCAGTCATATCAGCTCCATCATATCCATCGACATCTGTCCAGTCGATTAAACGAACAGGGCGATTAAGCTCACCAGTATGTAAATCATCGGCAGACAGACCTACGGTGATCATATCGTAAACCTCCTCGTTGTTTTCAAGGAGATTCTTAATTGGATGCGGGTAAGTTTGCACCTGATTGCAGAGGTCTTTAATTTGATTGTCTTCCAGCCACGGATTCAAACGTTTCAACGCAGCTCTCAGACGGGAAACAATAACAACTTCTCTAAATGATTCTCGATAGCTGTTCTTAGGATCGTGTTTTTCACTGTCAGATAACTGCTTGACTGTCCAACCGAGCCTTTTAAGCTGATCCAGAAGCGGAGTTTCTACGTATTGTAATTCAGTTGGTCTACCAGCCATTTATGTCACCTCCGTTTATAATAATGGACTTATATCAAATTTGTTTTCTAATAAATCTTGAATCAAACCACGTCTCATATTTTCTAACTTTATGAGATGTATTCTTTCATTATCTAATTTTTCATCTACCGCTGTGATTATCTCTGCCAGTCTTTTTTGTTCATCAATATCATCCGGTACAGGGATGATTACTTTTTTAACTGTGTCCGATTTTAGATTCTGAACTGTTGATCCAGCTGCTAAGGCTTCTAATTGTTTCTGAACCTGATGAGAGCAAAGAATGTAGTATAAATAGTTTACGTCAAGTGAACTCTCATAATCTGAGATTACAAGCCATCCGTCGTGCACGCAACCGTCTATACCTAAAATATAAGGGCGCCCAAAACTCATAGAGTTCGACAATACAAAATCTCCCGGCTTAACCTTTCTGGAATGTTTAACTCCAGAAGGAATGATTTTTTCTTTTGCAGATACTATATATTTTGAAGTCGGCGAAGTATCTCCAATTTTAATCCAGTTAATACCATCCTCTTTGTTCGTAATAAAGTCCTGAATTGGGCGAGGAGAACCACCACGCTGAATATTAGCTATCTTTCCAAGAGGCTGAGTACTGTACTTAGAAAGCCGTGTTTCAAAAAGATCATGAATAAGTCCGGCTTTAATGTTCGTATATTTTTCTATGAACTCTCTTGTCTGGTTTATTACAACATCAATGGACTCTAACACCTCAACTATTTTTCTCTGTGCTGGAACATCAGGAGCCTCAAATTCAAATTTATAAAAATTGCCTTGCGTTAAGCCTTTTATAGTTGTTCCTGTAAGAATGTTTCTCATGAATTCTGAGAATACGGCTGAATTTAAAATATAGTACAAATATTCCGGGTCAACAGAACCATCTTTAGAACGCACTAAGAAAATGTGACTATTGAGAGTAGCTTGTTTAGGGCAGTCCACAACAAAAGCTGTTTTACCGACCGTTCCATCTTTTGTAACAAGCAGATCATTTTCCCGAAGCTGTATTCCTTTATCCTGCTCAAATCGATCAACCGAGACGTGATAACAATCGTCCCAATTAATTCTTCCGTTGACGAAATCCCAACCGGTAACAAGATAAGCGCCCTCTGTTTTAAACTCATCAGAACGTAATCCTTGCCAGCCTATACGAGCACGAAGCGTAAAGCAGTCAATCAGAGTATGCTTTGTCATTGATGCCATGCTCACGCCTCCTCATCTGGAATATAACCAAGCTGCTTTAAGAATCCGTTGAGTTTGTCTTCAGCAGCGCTTCTTTCTTTCACAAGTTCTGTGACGGAGATATGATACTTTTCCCACAGCTTGGCAACGGCACGAATGGTTTTCTGTACCTCAGCAGAAAGATAAGCATTCAATTCCTCTACAAAGCCATCATGCAGAAGCTGCATAACAAGCTCTTCACACTGTTCTGTTGTAAGTTCTTCACGTATAGCATTGATTTTTTGCTGAAGTTCAGCTTCTTTGCTTTTCACTACTTTATTGATGCGATTTTTTTCTTTCTTAAGTGCAGTGATTTGCTTCAATGATGCTTTTGCTTCATCGGTTCCAAGCTTCTTGAGGTAGTCTTCAACCTGCTTTACAGTTGGCTCCTTCGGCTCTTTTTCTTCATCACTATCATCAGAATCTTCATCGTCAGTTTCCATATCAATAGAACAAATATACGCCATCAAGTCAGCATTAGCATTTTCAGCATCGTCACGGAGTTGGTTCAGTTCTTCCAGTTCACTTGCAAAATGTACGGATGCAATTTTATCATCGCTGACCAGAGAAGCAACAAATCCCTCTGCACTAATTGTCTTGAAGACATTCTTTATACGAATAACTTCCTTAACATCTACTTTTGTTTCTTTTCCATCAGCAGAATGCTCAGTTTCAGTATACTCACGAACTGTGTAGCTATGTTCCCACCAGTTTGCAAATACACCGCGGCACTGGAATTTATCAAGAATGCCAAGCGGTTCCAGAGCGTTTACAAGTTCACTTGCGTATATGAGTGCAAATTCTGCTATGCCCATATCAGTATGTACACGATTGACTGCTGCACCGGCTTCTTTCCAGAACTCTTCAAATCCGCCGTGCATACGCTTCTTGGCTTGAATTACACCTGTATGCTCAGTGATGAAAGCTTTAATCAGCCCTTTTGTTGCGCACTGATCAAGAAAATCGGAATAACCATCTCCGCGATCTGCGAAAATATCTGAAGGAGCTATGCTGTATTTTGCTATGAGACCATTCAAAGCAGCAATTTCTGTATTGGGAACTCCGCCGAGCATATGAGCTTTAACGTCGTGCGGTTCCTGCGGTGGAGCATTGTCAACATAGCGGCTGATATTCAAATTAGAATCATTTGTCTTTTCGTTTAAGATGTCGTCAATAGGAACGATAGCAGAGTATCCGGGCACTGTTACCATATTATCGAAAACCCAGACTATTTTTTCTGCATCTTCCGGACGCAGATAATTCTGATTCTTTCCTTCACCATATTCGGCGTCTGCGTTAATAATCAGCACCTTGCCTTTGAGCTTTGCAGGCTTCTTTTTGTTAATTACTAAGAGGCAGGTAGGTATAGTCGTACCGTAGAATAAATCGGGAGGCAAGCTGATAATCGCCTGAACGATGTCTTGCTTATCGTTAAGAATACCTTGACGGATAGTTTTTTCTGCACCGCCACGGAACAGAACACCATGCGGCATAACAGTGATCATCATACCGTCCGGTTTTGTGCTTGCAATCATATGCTGTACAAACATCAGGTCGCCTTTTTTACCGGTTTGGGGAGCCCAGCCATACACAAATCGGTTCTGGCATTGCATCTTATCACTTTTGGTATAATTCTGCGAAAAAGGCGGGTTGGCGATGACACGGTCAAATTGGCGCACTGAACCATTCTTCTGCCAATATGGTTCCATTAATGTATCGCCATGCTGTATATCCGCATCGAGTATGTCGTGCATGATCATGTTCATTTTACAGATCGACCATACAGTAGCAGCGTCATCCTGACCGAATAAAGACAGTTTACGACCGTCGCCACCTTGCTCCTCAACATAGCGCTTGCTATGAATCAGCATACCGCCGCTTCCAACAGTCGGATCATATACTTCCATGTTTTCCTGCGGCTTAATAAGTCTTACCATAAGCTGGACGACAGAGGACGGTGTATAGAATTCTCCGCCTTTCTTTCCGGCTGAATCCGCAAAGTTCTTGATCATATACTCATATGCGGCACCAAGCAGATCTGGGAAAACAAAATTGTCGTTTGTCAGCTTATGTTTATTGAAATGCCAGATAAGCTGAACTAAGCGCTCATTTGTGATGATTTGCTTGCTCTTGACCTTCTTAGCAAAATCGATATTTTTAAGGACACCATCGAGTTGGCTGTTTTCCTTTTCGATAGCAATAAGAGCGCCCTTCAGTTTTTCCGCAACATTAACTTTAACATGGAGCAATCCTGTCCAACCGTCGCCGTTATCTTCACATTCCCATCGTGCTTCACGAGGGACAAAGAACGTACTGCCATATGAGGTTTTATCTTCAAGAAAATCCTCCAGCTCTTCTGGCGACATATCGTCTTTGTACTCTGCTTCCAGTTCCTTTCGCTTTTGAGCAAAATTATCGGATAGTCTTTTCAGAAAAAGCATACCGAATATATATTCTTTAAACTCTGAAGCATCCATTTTTCCGCGAAGAATATCAGCGGCTTTTAACAGATGGCTTTCTAATTGAGAAATTGTCAGTTTTGGCATAATAAATGCTCCTTTACTTATTCATTGATAAACAACTCAGGAATGTTTCCATAAACAGCTTTAGCTTCTTCCTGAACACTTTTTCGCTGGCAGCTTAGAACAGACATATTGAGTTTGATTCCGTCGTCTGTACGTTCGACATACTGGTCTTCATGCTTTTGTATATATGTTGCGACCTCAGAGGAAAAACCGTTTTTCTGCAACAAAATACAAACCTTGTTTGTAGTGCCGTATTCAACATACTCATACCAGTCATTAGTCAGAAAATCCTTTTGTTTATGCTTCTTCAGCTCCGTAGAGAAGCGCATAAAATAATTTGATAGCCTAAACAGGATGATATCATTTACGACATTCAACGTATCTTCAATTACCTTGTTGTTGTGTTCAGCGCCCTCTACAAAAGGAACGGACTCGCCTTTGATATAAATATTTTTTCCTCGTTTGTAGCTGATCGCTTGATCTATCAGATATTTGATGCCGTTTCCGGTTAGCCATTGAATCAGGAGCGTCGCATAATACTTCAGCTTAGCGTGCTTGCCCTCTTTGACATAGCCAAGTGTTCCAGATTCATAGGTTTCCCAGTCAAATATATCACAGAGCTGTTCCAGAAAGGCTAATGTGTCCTGATATCCAGCATAGCCGTAAATATTTACATGGGGGTAATCCAGTCCGTTGGCAATAGCATCCGCAACAGCACTGATCTGATCCAAAGAAAGATTGATGTCATCATCCGGTTCATTCTGTCGTCCTGTAAACTGCTTCTTTATCAGGATAATATCATCATTTGTAATGATACTCTCGAATTCACGGCTTATGCGTCCCTTGCGATCAAGCATTATATCCCGAAGAAGTATGTTAGCAGTCTTTCTCATAAGAGCGAAGTCTTCATCAGTTTGACCGTTGAGCTTTTCGAGTTTTGTTACTCCGGCTTTCAAGCAGTCACGGATGTATTCTTTTTCTTTTTCGCTGATCGTGTTAATCGAAAGCAGTTGCAGTTCTATATCTTTTCTAAGAAGGGATACATAATTCTGTGGTTCGGTGTTTTCATTCGGCAGACAGACCAGAAAGGCATTGCCGTATAGACTGTATTGTAGTCTGCCAACACGACCGATCAGATTTCTGAATTCAACTGCTGACATAGGGTACGAGCCATTTTTGTAATCTGTAATGAACAGGTTATCCGCAGGAAGATTTACTCCTTCCAATAAAGTGCTGGTGCAGAAAATTGTATGTACTCCACCATCACGTTTTCGGAACAGTTCTTCTATTCGCAGCCGAATGCTGGTAGGCAGATAACCTACATGGTAAGCTACGCCTTTTTCTATTGTATCAGCAAGATAGTAATGGTCGTGTATTTCCTCACGTATTTCAGCGGCAAGTGCAATCAAATCAGGATCATATAACACTGGAAGAGCATCGGCATATTCTCTTGCATATTCAACGACCTTCCATTTTGCATTGCAATAAACAAGATTCTTTTTTTCTGCTCCTAATTCTATCAGAAAAGACTGCAAAGTCATGCTCGGATCAAAAGAGGCAAGCGTCTGCAGTTCTTGCGTTAGCGGATTATAATATCCAAGTTTATGCGCTCGTAAATCAATCAGGAATTTTTCCTGACTTACGGGGGTATATGTCGAGATATAGTGAGTGCGTTCTCCAGCTATCATGTGCGGAACAAGCTCAAGGTAAACATCAGGGTTTGGAATGTGCGGGGACGCAAATATGATATGCGGATGTGGTTCTTCTCGGTAAAGCATCTCCACAATCTGATAGTAGAAAGCACTGCGTCCCTCTTTATCAGATATTTTCTGGGCTTCATCGATGAACAGATAGTGCACAGGTATGTCCGGATAACCGATCAGTTGATACATTAATCGTTCCGGCGTCATTACAAAAATATATTTGTGAGTGTTCTTGTCCTGAAGGATAGCAGCACCTGCCGAGGTGACAATTCTATAATCGTGTTCTCTGAGCAGACCGCCGAGCTTATCGGACAATTCCTTCGCTACTTCATTTATCAGAGCCTTCGTTGGAATGATAACAGCGAAATTGCAGGTACTATCTTTTTTGATTTGCTCTCTTATAAATGTGCGCATCACAAAGGATTTTCCCATTGAGGTCGGTCCCGAATAGCTGAAGAATCTGTCGTCAACCATATGATCAAAGACCTCTTTTTGAGAGTTGAGAAAATAAATGTCCTGCTCGGAAGGAATTCGCAGATAATCTTTTAATGTTTCTGCCGATAAACGTTCAAGTAAACCAGCTTCCTGATAATCGGGGGTACTGTGCTGTAAACCGAGATAATTGCTTGTGCTTGTAAATACGGAACCCATTACATATTCTATTTCTTTGTCGTCGGGGACAAGTTGGTTCAGTAGTGTTACGATTTCCTGTGCCAAAGAACGATGCATCTCATACAGAGGCACCAGTACAGACTTTGAGAGAAGGTCGGCAAATCTTAATGCATCTTCTATATACATATCTTTTTTTGTAATATTACCGATATGGAAAAGGTCAAGAAAGTAGTTGTGAAGAATTGCATCATATATCTCACGCAGATAATCATTCTGCTCTAATCCTTGAAATATGGAATAACCGAGCTTGTTATTCTGTTCAGCCATTATCCCGCACCTCCCAGTAGCTCATCCATGATCTGCTTTTTATCGTTCTCAGCATCATTGAAGGGCAGGAAATAGAAGTAATAGGAGTGCATTGTCAGCTTCAATTCTGTAGCTTTCTGCTCAATATAAGGGATAGCATTTCGTATATCGTCTTTCATTTTTTCAATAGCAAGAGTACGAAATCTATCATTATCATCATCGGTCACATCAATTGTGTAACCGATAAAAATGCCGAATGCCATGTCCGGTACAGCATTCCGATGTTTGCTCGGAATAATAATCTGTTTTAATCGTTCAGTTGTTTCTGCATCATAGGTGTTGTTAAAAAGTGTGCTCTCAACCATCTGGCGCTCATTTGTACGACCTTTTTTTATTTCGGTAACGGCTTCAAATGCAGCATCTATTGCATCGATGATATTGCCACTAATACTTGACGCTCCAAATACAAGCTGATAGCAGGTTTCGCCGTTCACCTTTTTCTTAAGTAAATGAACGCTGTCACTTTTGCTCTTGTATTTTTGCGCTTCTGTCGATATCTCCACTTTGCTGAGAAGTTTTGGTGCATGAAGTCCGCCTTCCATAACAGTGAACAGCAGCATTTCAGCCAGATCATTGCCCGTTTTTTTGTCGTCAGGGTTTCTGTTATTGTTCATTAAACGCAGAGCTTTCGCACCGATGCTCCTCGCTTTTTTTCGGTCTTCAAAATCTTTAATTTGAGTACGAGAATATACATACACTCCGACACTGTCAAAAAGATACTCGTTGAGAGCCATATAATCAAAGGCAGAATCGGATATGTCTAAATAGTACAAGCTGATGCCATTCTTATTCTTTAATGAAAGTGCCTCATCGTAATCAACCTTGCGGAATACTGCCTCAAATCCTTCGCAGTCCAGAGTTATATCAAGTTCCTCTGTTACTAAGACTTTGTTTTCCTCAAGTGTTATACAGTTTCCATCAAAGCCTTCTACATATTCTTCGGTAACTTCAGCAATATCTTTCTTTCCGCATTTATTTTCAATTTCCGTAGCCGTGAAGTGAAAAATGTCTGCAAAGAAGTCGGAGGGATCAAATATGGTTTTATATGCAAGCTCGGCTTTACTTAAAGATCCAATCTTTACACCATCTTTTGCAGTAGAAAGTGCCATAGCCTGTAATGCAAGAATTGCTTGCGGCACCATTTCTGCTTTCAGATGCGGTAGAACAAACGCATTCATCCCTTGGGATATCTTCGAAAGCTCAGTATTTCTCACAGGCTGAATCACTCCTGTAGGTGAGAGATTGTTATCGCATGACATCAGTCGACTGATATGACCATCATCGGTTCCGATAACTGTATATTCATCAACGGTTTTTACGACTGCCTCGCAGAGGGTTTTGTTATGGACTTTAGGCTTAGCGCATATTTTCAGTATCTTTATAAATGCTGCAAAACACAGTGTCATATACTTACCCTCCGTTTTTCTTTATTTTCCCTCTTTAACAAAGTCTACAAGATCGCCTATATTACATTCCATGACGTTGCATATCCTGCCAAGTACATCTAAACTGACCGCTTCGCCTCTTCCCATTTTTGCTATTGTGGAAGAGGTTATTTTTGTTTTTTCCATAAGGTCTTTTTTCATCATATTCTTATCAATAAGCAACTTCCAGAGCTTATTATAACTGTATACCATGATTCCGCCTCCTTCCGCGAAGAAATCTATGAGCATTGACAGGCTGCTCAACAATAAAGTTCATACTCTATTATAACATAAACCTCCACATTTTTCAAGACGAAATTTGCATTTTCAACAAAAAACTTCGAGAAATCGAAGATGTAGCAAGCCGTTCCCAGTCGTACAAGTGAAATACAAGTCTCGTACAAGTCAAATCTATGTAATTTTCTTCTGAAACAAGTTAGAATTGAGCTATAAAGCAATTCTAAGCCCCGCCGGGTGGCGGTCAAATAAATATTTTTAAGCCGGAGTGTGTACAGCTCAGGGCATAGGGATATTTCATACAGGACACCAGCATTGCTGGTGGTTCGGTATCGAGATAGCCTTGCTTTACTGTACCCATTTTCGGTGACGCAGGAGCTGGCATCTCGCCGGTTCCTGTTTTTTTATACCCCTGTGTCCTTTCTGCGACCGGCGGAAAGGAAAAACAATGACAACCAATGACAAAAAGTTCAGAGTTCCGATCGAGATGGACAGGGAGTATGCTGCGCAGGTCGGCATCGATCCCGGCGAGATCACCTACATCATGCTTGAAGGGAAGCGCACACCGGTCTACTTCGTGGAGATTGAGGACGAGATGCTCTACCGGGAGCTGATGCGTCCGATCTGGAGGGAGGAGAAGGCGCTGAAGCGCAGCAACAAGTGCGCTGTCAGCAATGAGAACGGAAAGCTGGTACGCTGCGACGGCAACTGCGCTGCCTGCCCGTATACCAAGACCGGTACACCGCTTTCCCTTGATGCGATGGATGAGACCGGCGGCTTCCGCAGCGTGCAGGACGGCGTTCACCGTCAGTCGGATTCAGCTACATACACTCCCAGTGCTGCGGATATCGTGGAGGATGCCATGCTGCTGGACGCACTTTGGGAGCATATCGGGGAACTGTCGGAGGAGAACCGGACAATCATCACCATGTTCAGCGAAGGGGCAACGGAGACCGAGATTGCGCAGGCTGTCGGCATGAAACAGACCACTGTCAGCTATCGTAAAAGACAGATTCTGAAAAATCTCAAAAAAGTTTTGGAAGACCTTTGCTAAAATCCGAAAAAGTGTCCTATTGCTTTTGAGGAGGTGAGAAACCATGAACAGCAACACAAAAGAACTGATCGACACCCTGCTGGCAATCAGCGTGGTGGCAAAGAGACTGGCGACAAATCTGGCAAAGGAGGATAAGAAGTATGGAACCCATGATGAAAATCATCAACGCGCTTGCTGCCCTTACTGCTGCGCTGCAGGAGTACACGGCACAGACCACTGAAGGTTACCTTAATACCTTCGAGACTATCTATGATCCCGCAACTGACGAGCCGCAGGCAGAGACACCAAAGGAACAGCCTACACCGAAGAATGAAGAAGCGACCGTAACCTTCGTGCAGCTTCGCAGCCGTCTGTCCGAGATCAGCCGCAGCGGGCATACACAGGAGGTCAAGGAGCTGATCGCCAAGTACGGCGCAGAAAAGCTCTCCGACCTTGCCGAAAGCGACTATGCTGCGGTGCTTGCAGAAGCGGAGGGATTGTGATGGCAGGACACGCATTGCTCTCTCCGTCCAGCAGTGAACGCTGGATCAACTGCCCGCCCTCCGCAAAGGAGAATGCGGGCAGCGATACCGGCAGCAGCTATGCTCAGCAGGGATCAGATTGTCATTCCCTATGTGAGTACAAAGTCAAGAAGGCACTGGGCTTTAAGGTTCGCGATCCCACTGACGATCTGGAATACTTCGACGAGGAAATGGCTGAATGC
>JAEEGL011058644.1_pt1 | contig 18628 bp, 7 predicted proteins | sample 9134231 | NCBI WGS metagenome assembly JAEEGL01 (sample SAMN16246548, study PRJNA631951) | gut metagenome | biome: gut microbiome; feature: rumen; material: fiber-attached | host: Bos | place: Iran: Karaj | collected 2018-10 | reverse complement strand
CGCGCTCATCGTTGCCGCCCATAGCGGGATTCTTCGAACGGGCACGACCTACGGCGTCGATCTCGTCGATGAAGATGATACAGGGTGACTTCGTCTTTGCCTGCTGGAACAGATCACGAACACGGGAGGCTCCCACGCCGACGAACATCTCCACGAAGTCGGAGCCCGACATCGAGAAGAATGGCACGCCTGCCTCTCCGGCAACAGCCTTCGCCAACAGCGTCTTACCCGTTCCCGGAGGGCCTACCAACAAGGCACCCTTGGGAATCTTACCACCCAGTTCGGTATATTTCTGTGGATTCTTCAAGAAATCCACAATCTCCTGTATCTCCTGCTTGGCACCAGCCTGTCCTGCCACGTCCTTGAACGTGATGCCCAGGTCGCCACCCTTCTCGTACATCTTCGCCTTCGACTTGCCGACGCTGAACACATTGCCTCCGCCACCCATGCCACCGCCACCCATGCGACGCATGAAGAATATCCACAGTGCGACGATAAATAACAGGGGGAACATGTTATAGAATATCATGTTCAGGAAGTCGCTGTCCTTCTTGTTCTCAAAGGTATAGTCACCCGTGAAAGTCTTCGCCTCCTTGGCTTGGTTAATATACTCCTCTACTTGATCGATGGAGCCGAACTCTACCTCGACGTAAGGATCCTTGCCCGTCTGCTGGGCACTCTGGTGGAACACGTCGCGGATATGCTCCGGCTTCACGTACATCTTCAGATTGCCCTGACTCTTGTTGATCACAATCTTCGAGGCATAGCCGTGGTCGATCATCGACTTGAAGTCAGAATAGGTAGCCGTACGGCTGACGCTGCTATTCTGAGGTCCGCCACTTGAAAAATATAAGAGGCCCAATGCCAGGATGGCAATGGCATAGATCCAGTTCATATTGAACTTGGGCATGTTCATCTTCGGACCGTTTCCGTTCTTGTTTGGTGTATTATCCATCTAACTATTTACGATTTACATATTTACGATTTACGATTTATCTGTGATCATCCTCCTTCTGTGATCATCTGTGTCATCTGTGGCTCTTTCCTCTTTCCACTTTCCTCTTTCCACTAATCCACTAATCCAAATCCTCGATTCTCGTGAGTTCTGCGTCCTCCCAGAGGTGCTCCAGGTCGTAATATGCTCTCACGTCTGGCAGGAAGATATGTACCAGCGCGTCGCCATAGTCCATTGCCACCCACTGGGCATTCTCCAGTCCCACCACATGCATGGGTTTCTCTTTCAGTCGCTCACGGCACATGTCACCCACCGACTCGCAGATGGCTTCCACCTGTGTGGGCGAATTGCCTTCACAGATAATGAAATAGTTGCTGATGGTGCCACCGATCTTCGTCAGGTCAGCCACGACGATGCTGCTGCCTTTTTTCTCTTGTATCGCTTCTGTTATGGTTTTTACCAGTTCGTTCATATATATTAATAATGTATTGAGTGTGCAAAGGTACAATAAAAAAGTGGAAAGTGGAGAGAGGAAAGAGGAAAAAGTGGAAAAATTGCACTTTTTTATAAATTTTCCTCTTAAAATTTTGTCAATTCAAGAAAAAGCACTACCTTTGCACCCGCAATTGAAGGAACAAGGGTGTTCTGAATGGCAATTGACATTGGGGTATGGTGTAATGGTAACACTACAGATTCTGGTCCTGTCATTCTTGGTTCGAGTCCGAGTACCCCAACAGAGAGAATCGCTAAGTCGCTGAAAACCAAGCACTTAGCGATTTTTCTATTTCGCTTTTGGCGTGATTTTGGCGTGATAGATTCCAATTCCGCCCCGATTCTAAGCCCCCAAATGACTATTCTACCCCGCTTTTCCGTTACGGAAATTCAAAGATTTGGTCTTTTTCAGATAGATTTGGTATCATTAGGATTATGGGTAAGCAAGAGAGGGTACCAGATGCTTGCTGATACCCTCTTCCTGCGAAACACTCTACTATATTACTTCTTGATTCGTTGAATGTCGCTGGTCCTATAGTAATTCTTACGTCCCAACTTGACCGGAGTAAGATACTGCTGCTCTTTCCAGCGATATAGGGTCGCTTTACTAACTTTTAGTTGTTCTATGGCTTCTTCAGCACTTACTAGTTCTCCATTGCATTTTGGCGAGTTACCACCAAGTGCATCCTCAATAACTTCTCGCACACCGTCGATAATACGCAGTGCGAAGTTGTTCAACTCCTCTTGCGTCAAAAGGAATAACGGCTGTTTGCCTTCCGTGCTAAATAATTCTTTTTCCATGAATCTCATCTTTTTCAGATAATTATACTCCTTTGCGGAGATTTTTAAAAAGATGTCCGTATGGAGCTATTGACCTTTCCTAACAACTTTTGAAGATACTGATTTTTTTCCTATAGTTAGACCCGTAACTTGCTCGAAGTTCACCGATGCCGTGGTTGGCGTTTGAGTTTCAGTTCTTTGCCATACACCGTATATCTGTGCTCTGCCAGACTTTCTTGCCCTCGCAGAAGAAATTGATATAGACAGGGTACAGTTTATTCTCGTCGTCCTTAGACGGCGTGCGAAAGAATAGCCCTCCAGTTGAATACTTACGTGCACCCCTGCCCATCTTTATCTACGAAACCCTATATATTAATAGCGAGTCTTGCTTGTCTGTAATACATGAGCATCACCAACGCTTTCAATTGTTAATGCAATACGCAGTTAACTAATTTCTCATATTGTAATTTGCGATTGTGTTATTATTCTTAATGCATTTTTGAATCTCAATAGCGCCTGTAGCATAATTCATCATGGCAATGACTAAAAACGTGATGTTATAAACAGAAACGCTAATACCAAACTTCTTGTTGATATCAGAAGCGCTCCCATTTCCGTAACTGTAACCATTGATTGATACACACTCTTTGTCATTTATTGATAGTTTATGACATACAAATTCCGTAACTCTCGAATAGAGAATGTTCTTGTCAATCTTGTCGATGAATGAAAAAATGTTAGTATTCATTGTATATAAGTTCCCATGCCCTTGGGACTTGTTCTAAGGCATCTGGCACGCCGACATTAAATTATCTGGCTGCAAATGTACAACCTGTTTTTGATATATACAAATTTGTTTTTTTCCTTGGAAAAAAGAGCTTTTCCATGGAAAAAGAAAGGCTCAAAAAGTAAAAAAAACAGCACATTTCCATATGAAAATATGCCGTTTTAAGATTAAAATAGTGTTATTATATCATCTCGGATTTTTCCCCGACACCAGTTATTCGAACCATCAGCATTGCGCGGGTAATGGCCACGTACATCAACGACCGTTGGTTCATAAGGTGATTAGTCTGCTCCTTCTTGTTCATCTCAGCCCAGTTGTATGGCTTACTGGGGAAGGAATTTTTGTTGATACCCATTATAACAACCACCTTAAACTCTAGTCCCTTCATATTGTGAAGCGTGGAAAGAACCACCCCGTTCTTGTCACTAGCACTATTACTATCAATGTTCTGATATGGAATGTTACTTATATGCAATGCTGACTGGATTTCTTTCAGCTCATCTCGTCTTCTGCATGCGATAGCAATATCTGCATAGGCAATTCCATTGTTACGGCATTCAGCAATGAAGTCGAGGACTCCATTGCGCTCTTCATTAGCGGAGCCATATATAACGTACTCGGGTTTAGGACCGTGCATCAATGACACATAGCCGTTGAGATTCTCTGCTTCGCCATCGAAGTCATCGTATGTGCATCCCTGGACAATACTGACAGCCTGACGCTTGATTTCTTCTGTTGTACGATAGTTCACTTTCAACCTGCGACTGCGCATACCACGGACATTTATCCCGACCTTGCTAAAGTTAATCTGACGATTGTTGTAGATACGCTGATATGGGTCACCAACCATAAATAAATCGTTAGGACATTCTGGAACTAATGCTCTCAAGAATCTAAGTTCTGGATTAGAGAAGTCCTGAATTTCATCTGCAATAATATGGGTGAAAGGATGCTCATCGTGCTTTTTGAGATAACTTGCAACAAGGTTATATAACTCAGATCGGTCGAGATAATGACCTTGTTTCTTGGCTTCAATGTATTGCTCTACAAGACCCCAGACTTCCTTACGCTGCTTAATGCTCAGAGATTTAGAACGTCCTATACGCGGTTGACGAAGATACTCTTCAAGCGTCGTCACATTATTATATGCTATCACATCAAGATACTCCTGGTACAAGAAGACATCATCAAAACCTGTCAGATTGTTGTTAACGATGTCTTCCCAGATTTCCTGGCTCTTAGTCTTACCGTAACCAACTTCGATATAATCAAGAATATTCCATCCCATCGGCTTAATGCCATACTTCTTGGCGAGTTCTTCAAGCAGAGCATCAATGTGTTTGATGACACAAGCATCTTCATTTACTCCCAGTTTCTTTATTCTAGACTTCACATTGGTAATGAGTGCCTTCGTGTATGTTGTGTAGAGAACGGATGCTTTAGGAGCATCAGTTGCCAGCTTCTTCAGACGATGTAAAGCTGCAACTGTTTTACCCGTGCCGCCACCGCCTGTTACTTTTACACTACCTTTATAGTTACTATCTACCAGAATTCTCTGACTAGGATGCAAGAATATCTGCCAACGCTCGAAGTCACCATCAAGATACTGCTCAAGTTGATTCTCACCTGTAATCTCAATGAAGTGACTTTTGTTGTTAGCACTGTTGGCATTGTCACCGTCTGCACTCTTTCCTTCTTCGATTTCTGCAATTATCAGTTCGATGTTCTTGTCGTCCATCAAGTCGAAGAGATGTTCATACGCATCGGACGGTAAGTTCTTCTCGTTTCTATCTAATCCATCAAGATCCTTAATGGACCTAACTAGTGCAAGTAAATCTGAAGGGACGCCAATCTTTAGCAATTGTTCGTCACTGTATGAACTGAACGGAAGTAACTCTTCCTGTTGCGGCATACTTTGAGTTACTGGCTGAACAGTAACAACCGGAATCACTTGGAATGCCCCAGTGTACTGATTCTGCTCAAATCTCTTATTTTGGGCCCATCGCATTGCTTCATCATGATGGTCCACATAAAGCATACAATAGTCTTCGTTGCCGGGAATGCAACCAATGATTGCCCGATAATCATCTCCGATACGTGCCGTCTTAATACTATCATCAATAAATGATACTATCGATTCCAAATTAATGGCATGGCCATAAGGATTCTCCTTAAATTTTGTCTGAAACTCTATAACCTTCTTCTGAACCTTTTTGGGTAAATCAAAGAGTTTCTCCAAACATTCATCACCTAAATACATTCTCATAATACCATAGTTTTAATTGTTTCTAAATCATTTGCGTCTACAATTTTGTAGCCACTATTTTCAAATGCACGTTTTGACTCGTCGTCCAATGGTTCTATGACAAGTTTCAAATCTTCAGCTCCAAGCATGGCGCTGCCCTTGACCTCATCATCTTCCACTAATTCGAAACCACCTTCGGGATTAATCATAACGTTATTCTCTAGTAGTAAGCGTGCAGCTTCTTCAACTCCGGGGTAGTATTGCAATATTTCGTCAATGTCTACAGATGGAGTCTTGCTATCTTTTTGGGTAGCCACTTTCTTCATTACTTCATTATCACCCAGATTCAGTAGGTTATACAGCCTCCAGAAATGATTCCACTTGTCTTTTTCAAGATCATCCTCTGTAGGTTGAGTGATAATCTGATAGATTACCTCTGGAATTGGAATCTCTTCAGATGTATTGTTGTCATCAATGAGGGCTATATTAGTGTGATAACATCCGGTATCTTGGGCTGTATCACAACAATAATATGCATCAATTCCCTGCTCAATTAGTTCTCCAACCGGAATTGTAATATTACCCTTTGTACTGACATTCATTTGATTGATGAACGTGTTAATGCTATTGATACCATGCTTCGCTGCCCGAAGTTCCTGGTTCCATTGCAATAGATAGTGAGATACGCTTGATTCAAGATTGTCCATGGTCTCAATATGGCTCAAGACATACAGCAAGCGTTCCATATTATTAGGAATTTCATTCCAAGGGCATGCCATTTCAAAGTTCTCTTGCAAGATACTGATACTTTCAGCATATTTGTGGCTATCAATTGCCAAGCTGTCACGTTTCTTTGCTGCATCTTCTTGTCCCCAGGTATCTAAGTCATCCCAAGTAAGAGTCCATGAAATAATGTTCTTCATTTGAGATAACCGAAGAGATTTACGTTGTTCCAGATCACGGAAGAAACGGATATTACCTTCTATCTGGCAACCGTGGTATTGGTAACCATCAAGATAAATGGCGATGTCTGGTATCTGACTGCAATCTTTTTGAATGACTCCTGTGGCTGTCTGTACAGTCCAATCTGAACAAACAGCATAAAAGTCCGGACGCGTACGATACTGAACGCCCTCTTCTGGACCAATCCACCTTTGAGGATACAGCATTACATTTCGCTTCTCATCACCAGTTTTAATGGATAAACGATAGTAACGCATACCGTTATCGTGAAGCACATCAAATCCCCACTGTCGACTATCTGCTGCCTTCTTTAGACAGTGTACGAATCGTTCTTCAAGTTCGCTCTCTTCAAGTCCACCATCTCCTACCATAGTTCCAAGTGAACCTGTAAATTGCTTCCAGTCCAGAGTCTCATTAGCAATCTTCTCAAATAAATGCTCTGCCTTTTCGCGACTTAATTGATTCCTGATGAACTGATTGCCGTAACTCAAAATGCAATGATAACAGCCATCCTTGCCGTCATATTGACATCCGCAATCTCTGATATGCTCGTATGCCAGATGAATTACCTTTGAGAACTCCTTTGTATCAAAAAGTTTAGCCAAATATCCTGTACCACCAGGGATGGTATCATACATGATAATATATTGATCGAACTTCTGAGTGTTCTCATTGAATTCCTGATAGTCCTTCATCCGGATATGAGTCGGATTACCCTGGAAGTACTTTCTCATTCCCAGTTCAATACCAGCTTTGAACATAGCAATGGTTGCTTCAGTGTCAATCTGCTGAACCGGTAGCAATACTTTAATAGCTTCCGTTTGTATCTCCCGGTAGAAGAATACTTCTTTGAATACCTGACCAGAGTCTTTACTACCATACGCCACTTCCTTGTGCTTGCAGTATGGATAGTGCCATTCTCGAAGAGCCCTTTCCCGATCCTGCATATTCATTATAAGTTCTGACTTATGTACAGTCTTACCACAATAACGGCATGTAACAAATCCCGCTCTAGGCACACGGTTCATTCCATTGATGTCAATGGTGCTTGAACTATGTTGCTCTGATTCGCCAAGGTTTACTTCAGTCAGTCTAACACTTTTTACGAACTCTATACCAAATGGGATGTTCTTCATTCCGTACGATACCGTAGTGAACTTCTTATCGAAGATGAAATGGGACGAATTTCGGAATGGTGTTATGTCTCGCTCGTCCGAACGATCACCAGCAAGAGCATCCTTACGCATCATATCACTCTTGGCCGAATTCATCTTCACGAAGTCATGTACATTGCTATCAGAACCGAATGATGGGTCTCCGCACTTCGGACAAGACAATGCGTGTGAAGCACTCTCATCTTCGATATAGTCACATCTAGAACAGAAACGTTTCTTGACTAACGAGGAGTCTTGTAAATTCCAGTCATAGGTTTCCACGCCATCAACTCTCAGACGATATTTTCCAGTATAATAGAAGTTTCCTGGCGCCAGTTCTTTGATAGCACTGACAGCAGGACGAACTAGTTCGATACCCTCTGCATAGTATCTAGCCGATCCTGAACCGGATTTCTGCGGCATATACTTCACTGTGGCCGACAATTTCACTCCCTTTTCTGGGAACGAATAGTTCGGAAGTAAGCCCTCATCAGTCATGAACTCAAGTACAGTCTGTTTCTTTATATTGAGACTCTGACTGCAAAGCGAGCGTTTCTGACCATCTAGTTCATTATACAAAGGATTGGAGGTGGCAATCTTCTGCACTCTGATATATTCATTAATATCGTGTACCTTCTGTTTAATGTCTTCCAATTTTGCCAACAGACTCTGGAAAACTAGCTTTACTTGCAACTCAAAAGGCCCTCCGCTTCCCAAGGTTTCATACAGTGGAGCTATGGCTGTTTCTCTGACATCTGCATCATACTGCTTTTCAAAGTTGGCCTTGAGTTCGCTCAAATGGTCATTGATATACTTAAAGATGCGATTGATGAAGAAATCAGGATTAGTCATAAAGTTCTGACTAAGTCCCATCAGTCTGATAATTGGTGGAATCCTATTGATGCTTGAGTCTTCACCAGTCCAACAGTCTATACAGTAAGCCAAGAAGTGCCTGCGGAGAATATCTTTGGCAGAAAGGAAACATCCAGGGTTCAGCACATCTCCCTTCATCATCTCCATTGGTTCCTCAAAATAGAACAAGTCGTGAGGTTGGTTTCTTGAGAAGTTCACGACTAAAGCAGTACCCGAGTCACGTCCAGCACGTCCTACACGTTGCAAGAAATTGCTTACCAATGGCGGGGTATCTGTATTGATAACATTATTCAGACTACCAATATCGATACCCATTTCAAGTGTAGAAGTGGCTACCAGTGTATTGATGCTGTCTGTTTTAGGTCGTTCTTTGAAATCATATTCTACATCCTCCCGAACTTTACGATCTAACATACCGGTATGCTCGTGTGAGAAGATTCGTGGAGCCTTGTCCCTGCTATATACATTATGATAATAGTTCAGCTCAATAGGTTCATTTATCGAATATCCACCCTTGCAAGCATTGAACAAACAGTGTATATCCAACGCATACTTATCTTCCTCACCAACACATAGCAACGACTGACATTGTGAACAGCGCAAGTGTTTCACTTTGGAAGTCACCATGATCTTATTGGGATTTAAAGCGTAGTTCAGTCCTTCGCGGCTCATTACTTCTGTAGTAATACAGAGGTCTGTCATCACTCGGAAAAGTTCCTTATAGAAATCGATAATGAACTGTCTGTCTGTGATTGTAGATGATGGCAGGGCCAACTCATAGTAACTGATAAACCAACTGCGCGTATTTCCCTTGCTCTCGATAGCGTCTGTCATATCGTTGGGTGTCTTCGTGAAGCTAACCAATTTGGGGAATCTGGATCTTGGTCCATAATGACGGGCCAAGATGTGAACTTTAGACTTACTCCAATTTAGAGAGAACATATCCAATTGGGTACGGAAACGTTCCAGATATGGATGATCGACACCACCACGAACTCTCATACGATGAAGAATACCGTTAACAAATCTGATGAATTCATCTTTTGGAATGCCCATAAGATTGTTGTCCTGCATATACTTCTGCATACCATCATATACTGCTTCAAGGTCTTGCGGCAAAAAGTACGTAGCAGAAGTTCCTGTTTTCTGAAGTGTACGTCCAAGCATTGCATTCATCGTCATCTCAGCCCAGACTTCCCAAGTCAACCGGAGGTCGAACTCCTTTATGAAACCTGCTTCGTAGTGTCCTTTAGTTGTCTGATAGTCCACTTCCTTGTTGATACGTCCCTCACAATCGGGCGGGAAGAATCGCATCACATAACTCTTTTCGTCAAATTGCTGTTTCCAGTACTTCACAAAAGCATCTTCCAAATCTGCCAGGCTATTAGTACGTCCCATCTGGCTAATCACTTTCTGAATAGAAGAACGGAACGTGAATCGGTAATTTCGTGCCTCAAAGTACGAACTTTCATGGCTGGCATCCTGAACTCCGTTCGTGAAAGCAAGTACTTTACGTTCTTTATCTAAGTTTGTATCTAGGTCTGAAGCTAGTATTTGACTGATAGAAAGAGATGCTAATGTTGCTGTCTTAGTTCCTATGATAGATACACTGTCACCCAAAGCACAACATTCAGGACATTCTTCTTTCATTACCCTTCCACCACTGCCTTTTCTTTCTTCGGCATTATATGCAATCAGGCTAAAGTCTGTATCCTTCTCTTTCTTGGGTTCACGAATAGTAAATGTATCTGGATCAATGAAGCATTTATTCATTACTATTCCAGAGTATTCTTCTGCCTGTTGATGTGGGTTCTCTGGCGTATTGGTGTTTACAAGAAAAGTATTCTTGTTGTTAGTCATAAAGAAACGACCAGCTTCTTCACAGTCTTTACGGAAAGCCTGTTCATTGTCGCCTTTTACTATAATCCATCCGGAAGCACCACACTCTCTACAGAACCAGGCTGGCATCGCTATTCCGTCATATTTTTCTAATCGCCAGACAAACTTTGGCTTCATACCTACTATTCTTCGAATGCCACTGAGTTCTCTAATCCAGATCTGGACTTGCATAGGAAGGTATGGACGTTCTTTATTACCGACTTTCACTTTAGCCTGTGAAATCATGGCTAGCAGGTCTGACAAGGCTTCATATCTTGGACGTTTTTTACCTTCTTTTTCAGAAAGACGTCCAAATTCTGCATTTTTCTCTGCCAGTTGTCTAACTAAGTCTTCAATATGGATAACTCTTGCTTCCGATGTGAGTCGTAAAAGGTCTCGAGTTATTTGTTGACGGGCCAGGTCTTTAGCTGCAAATGCTGTCGGGTCCTTAATCTCGCTGTCCAGGAATTCATCAACTCCCTGTCGATGTTCCTCTATAATACCATCTATCTCGAACCTCTCACCAAACACATCGGTAGCGAACTTACATAGTGCCACCTTTGCTTCTCCTTCAGACCCCATTGTTGCCGAAGTTCCAATGCAGCACAAATGATCTTTTGGCAATGACAGCTTTAATTTGAGACGCCGAATCAGATTAGCCACATCTGTTCCTTGAGCTCCATCATAAGTGTGCAACTCATCCAAAACCAAGAACTTCAGCAACGTATTCTTCTCTCCCAAGTTATTATTCCAAAGTCGCTGATAGTTATGACGCATCAGTCCATAGTCCAACATTTTGAAGTTGGTCAGTAAGATGTCAGGCGGATTACTCAGAATGGTTTCCGGGTCTTCAATTATGTGGTCACGCTCCATAGTGGTCGATAGACGCGCCTGTTTTTCTCCACGACCGATGAAAAGACCTGCTGTCAACTGTCCTTGCAGTCTAGGGTCCTCATAAATTGCTTTAGCAAGACGACTGGCTTGGTCGGTTGCCAAAGCATTCATTGGATAAAGAATAATGGCTTTTATACCTCTAAACTTCCTATACCTATAGCAATAGTCAAGTACGGGGAATTGGAAACACTCAGTCTTACCGGAACCAGTTCCTGTAGTGAGTAAAGTATTCTGTGGCAGGTGACCGTCTTCTGTCGTTAGCCGTTCGAATGCTTCCATCTGGTGTAGATAGGGTGGGAAGTCGGGCTTGATTTCCAAAGGTATATTTACACCAGTAGGACAACTGACAAATGGTGTCTTCAGACTGATATACGGTCCCTTTATCATACCATGACGGGAATCCTCAATGAAGCTGTAGAAAGCATCACTGACGTCTTTGTCCTTAAACCGGTAAGTCGCCTTTATATATTCTAAAATCGAGGTCCTTACCTCTTGAGCCTGTTGTAATGGTAGCATAAGCAATCTTTATTATACATTAGCAACTGAGATAACTTAGTTAAAAGCATTGATATCAAATTCTTCTGACCTGACAATTTTGAACCCTTTTGTAATGAATACATTCTCGGATTCTTTATCTAATGGGTCAATTGCGATTTTCTTGTCCATAAAAAGCATTCTAGCTTCCGCAATTACCACATCGTCTTCATCTGTCAATGCGACGTTACCTTCTTCATCTATTGGAATTTGGTTGTCCATCAACAAATCAATTATATTTTCAAACCCAGGATATAGCTGTTTGATATTGTCTCGTGTATTGTGTGACGGGCAAAGTCTCAATTGATCTTGAGATTCGTCACCAAGACTATACACACCAAACCGGAACGCGAATTCCTTTTCTAATAAACTCAGATATCTATATACGTCATTATCCATAAGAGGATATTGTAGAATTCGGTCATCGGCAATAATTATTGTATATAGCCTTGCTCTACTGGTTGCAACATTAAATACTTTGGGATCAAGAGAAAAAGCATATCCAGATTTAGGTATTACATAAACAACCACGTCCGTAGTCATACCTTGGACACTTGCTACCGTTTCAATTTGCAGATTCTTTCTAGCTCCAATTGTTTGATACATAGCCTTTTGTAGAGCCTTTGTGGTTTTTGTGTAATGTGTTAATACTGCAACCTTCAATTCATTATCTCCCACTTTGGGATTGTCAAAAATTAAATGGGCTACGATTTTTGTTGCCATTTGTATGGCAAGTGTAGGTTGTAGAGATGATGGTAAACGGGCTGTTAATAATGTTGGGCCACCTGCATGATGAAAATATGGTTTAATATCTTCCGCAATGTTTATAAACTTATAAAGTCCACCTTCAAATGCCTTTAATGTGTTATTATAAAACAACCCGGTATAGTGAGCTGCTCTATCTGTCAACCGTCGAGTAATTGAAAGTTGATAATTGGGGATTAGAGTTGAAGACAATGAACGTAACCCTTCAATTAGTAATGGATATTGTTTATTATCTTCTATTCTATCTTCATTAAGTGATACAACAGCAGGCATCTGTTTAAGGTCACCTATCCATAAGCACTTTTCCCCAAGTTGTTGAGAGCCTGCCAACATTGCAAGTAATGCTTGACTTGATTCGTCCAAAATCACATAGTCAAATGGTGGTGTGCCACCTATTTGGGAAGCTTCGCCACTTGAAATATAGAAAGTTGACAGAATAAGGGAGCCTGGTATTGGTGATACCGTTTTTGTGTTTACCAACTCTGGAAGTTCACGGTTTTCGTCCACAGACACTTTTGTTTTGAAAATTCGTCCTTCAGATAAAAATGGTTTCAAATGGTCTTTCTCCGCCAATTCCATCAATGCCCTATTGGTTAGAGCAGTTACTAATACGGATTTATTTTCATTCAAGAGCAATTTGCAAATATCAGCTATAAGAAAAGTTTTACCTGTGCCTGGAGGCCCCTGCAATATTAAATTGTCTTGCAATTCCAATTGGTTTATTATAAATGAAGCTTGATCGGGATTGCTATCTAGTAAAAATGGTGCTTTTGAAATCCCAGAATAATCCTGAAGAAGCATTTTTTCCACTTTTCCAGAGCAATGCTTTACGATATTAAGAAGATTTCCTAAATATTCAAATGGGGGTTTGTTAGGTCCAAGCAAAAGAATCATCCCAATAGCATTCTTGTTGATTTCAGCAAACTCCTTGTCTATTCCACGAAATCCCACAAGGCAATATTTATTATCATTAGAGGCTGTTTGCCATATACAAATGACCTCCGAATATGAACCTTTGCGTTTGATCAAATCTCCATAAGTCAACTTCCCCCAATTTCTATAATTTCTCAATTCTAGAGGCACCGTAAAGCAATATAGGTAATCGCCATTACGAGGAATGCCACTATTATTGGAGAACTTCAAAATCATCTCACCATCTTCAAATTTTAGAAGTTGGGCTAAATATAATTCCTCCTTCTCCAGAAGCAAATAAGTAGCGTCCGTAGCCAATTTCTGCTGAAAAGACTCTGTCTCAGCACGGAGTTCATCTTCCAGAAACCGAATATGTTGTTCTTTAGATATTATCATGGCAATAAGTTTATGTCGTCAGATGTCAACTCTATAGCACTGGTATTCTGTTTGTCCATACCAAAGTCAGCAAGATAATCCATCATACTCATATTAAATGGTGCTTTGAAAACAAAGTGCACACTATTTCTAGGCATTGGTCTGAAGAATCTAGCAAATACTTTTAAGTTTGTATCTACAGCAAAATTCTGAGTTTTAAATCGCATATGGAAGAACGTATTGTCTGTTATCAATTCGTTCAGATTTACATTTCTTACCATATGATTCCCATCTACAATCATCAACATCGCATGATTTTCTGCTAATTCAAGCCATTCTCGAGGAGTGAAATAGATATACCCTTTACTTGCTCCCTTCATGATTGCCTTAGATAGAGTTCCGTCGGGTCGTTTGATAGAATATAGTACAGTATACGAATGGTTCTTGTCCTCGAATGAACAACCTTTTGATTCTAAAAGACTCATTATTTTTTCCTGAGCTTCCATGGCAAAAGCCTGACGTTTCTTTGAGCCAAGACCTTCGGTTGGAACTAGCCCTTCCTCTTCTATATCATCCTCAATCATTCTGATTTCCTCGATTACAGACTTCGCTTTTGACAAATCTCTCATCTGAGTTAGATATTCATCTGGAATCTGGGAAACATCAAAATTCTTCTCTTTCAAATATTCGAGGTTCTCTTTGACATCATCTTCTTGTAAGAATACGGTCAGATAATCTTTTATCGCCATCTTAAGATGGAAATATTTGCATAGCATTTCTGTAATATCAGATATTATGCGTGGTCTATTCCACGGAGCGACAATATAGCATTTATTGCCATCCAGATATACACTCTTGTCAATGACATCTTCGTCATTACCGTATGACATCTTAATGCTAGTTGCAGCATAAGTTTCTAAAGAATTATTCTTTTCAAGAAGTCTATCATATTCTTTCTTCCAATTATCATCCTTATCCGTAACCAATGCAAGTAGAGGTAATATACTGCTTAGCTTTGATTTGAATTCTATATATTCTCCGTCTTTTGCTTCAACAGCAGGAGTTACAGAATCAATAATATGAACACCTAGAAGTTTGAAAAGTTCAAGGTATTTCTCCTTCTCTCTGTCGTTTGCAAAAATCTGCTTGTCAGAATTGAAACCGTCAATGGTAATAAAATCCAATTCAGATGACTGATAAAACTTACCATCGTTTGCCCGTAATTTATGATCTTTGGCCCAATTAATTATGTTTTCCTTTTCAGTAGAATACAATGATGGCAATTTTTCCGAAAGTTTATCGTATATGAGAAGAATCCTATCCTTATTCTCCTTTTGCTTCTCGGAATCCGTCTCATCAGCAAACTTGTTCAGCAAATAGAGATAGTCTTCTATATCTAATTGATTCTTTAATCCAAGATATTCGACCCAATCTGGGGGAACAATTCCATCATATTTTACAATTTGGAGATAATTACCGGACACATTCGTTATTTCTTTTGAATTTGTATATATCTTCGATGCGTATTGGCAACCATGGTTCACAGTAGGAACTATTGGGAAGTTTTGTATTACCCATTCAAAATGTCTTGTCGGACAACCAACTTCTTTGAGCATCTGAGAACCGACTACACGAGAAAAGCCTGTAGTTCCACCAACAGATAAACTTTCTTCTATGATGGATACTTGGATACTGTCAAACAATCGCTTGAATAAGCATGTGGAGAAAATAACGTTATTATAAGCGTATTGCAAATTCGTAAATGATTTGAAAGATATACTTTGGGGGGAAAAGCCAAAACCATTACCTTTGAGAGTCCATCCATCATAAGAGATCCAACTATACTTTTTACTTCCGTCTAAAGCTGACTGAAAAAACTTCCAATCAAAACGAGATTTCCAACTATCAGACGAAAGGTCTATTTTTTCAGCATGCCATTTAATGTCTTCTTCAACACCAATGCTTGTCAAGAATGCTTTCCAATCATTTACATTCTCGTAATCCGAAACATATTGTTCTGAAACGAATATATCAATATCACTAAAACTTTGAAGTTCAAAAACGGGTACATATTTGGTCGACAGGTAGCAGTCTGATGCTCGTAACAAATTTCCTTTTGACGTTAATAATTTGATATCTGACAATTTAAACAAGTAGTTTATCTCACCTCTCTTATAAGCTTTAAACAAGTATCGTCCAACATCGATGGCATTTTCTGTTGTTATGAATTTCTTATCTCCGATAATTGTTTTTTCAATAAAGCTAGCATCGGTAGGCTCCTGAACGCCCATTTCTTCCAGCCATGATTTTAACCGGTGATTCTCTTCTATTTTCTCTGCAATATCCTTATGTATAATAGAAATATTGTCTGCTAAGTCATTCTGATATGTAACAGATGGGAAATAAATCTCCGAAGGAGTACATAATTTGCAGTTTTCATCAAATATGAAAGGAATGGATTCTAGTCGTTGGCTCCAATTGTCAGTTTCATAATTGTCATTTGTAGCTCGCTTATATAAGAACTCTATAAAATTAAAGTTCTCGCTTAACTGGTGGTTTCCCCTGAATGTTTCAGATGTAATAAAGCCATCTAATTCATCAATTCCAAATATGTATACTCCAAGACGCTCTAAAACGGCCTTATGTAAAATCCGTTTATCTACGATACTATTTTCATTGTAGGATTTACCATGTTGCTGATTAAGATAAGCAGTGATTAGTCCAGAATTGATAATCTCAGACAGATGACAATCATCATAAAGAGCATTTTTTGCAAGAATCAGCTCTCCATTTTGATTTTTGATAAAGGCAATTTCATCAATGGCTTTTTCAAAACCTTCATTAAAGAAATCTCCTAATAGTCCGTTGTGCAGCTTATTTGGAATAACATTATATATCTGATAACCATAAGATTCATCATCTGCAAGTTCTGCAATCCAGTTGAAATATCTATATGCTATTTCTGTAAATATCCATTGATTCCATACAGAATCATTATGTAGTCGTTGACGACTAGCATCTGTAAGAAAAGTGGCATTTACCAAGAATGGAAAACCCATGTCAATAGAAGTAGGCAAGTAGCTAAAAATATAGCTGTCATTCTTACTTATAGCTGATATTCGATTATTTTGGAGAGGAAGAGCAAATGATATTTCAGTCATAGTAGCTTCCTTAAGCTTCTTTGGGGTTTGATCATCATATTGTAATTCTTCCTTGATCGTTGGAGGAATATCGAATGAATCGTTTTTTATAATCCATTCACTAATAACAATGTTGTTTTTCTGAATAGTTATTTTACCATTATTGTAAGTTTTATCAATCGTCAGTGGTTCCTTGCTGTTGATAGATACCTTTACTTGCTGACTGCGTAGGAATAATACTATCTGACTTGTTGAGAACAAGTCATTCAGGTCCTTTTCTAAAGACGATATTTTCTTTAGCTTAATGATTGTTGAAACAGTATAATCATCAAGGTGAAGTGTTTTTATTACATCAGGAACATCTGTCCATATTGGAAGTATTTGGAATGGCATCTTTACTTCGGCAATTTTCTTTTTCTTTTCGCGCATTTGTTGCCAATTATAATGACTCCCCCACGATTCATCCCAATAATTAGTCCAAGAATTCTTGTCGAACTTAAAACAGTAGTTCTCACTTTTGATTGTAACATTGTCAGAATGAGCGAATACAGATTTGAAACCGATTCCTTTGAAACCAATCTTTTTTTCATCACCAGCTTTGGTTCCATCTCCAACACTTGAGATACTCTCAATATCAACCTCCGAGAAAGGTTCTCCTTTATGAGATACGACTAAATAGTCACCCGAAAAATCAATCCGGAAGTCAAGCACGCCTTGTTTGCTACTCGCATCATCTGCATTTTGTAGTAGTTCATATATGAAACGTTGGTTGTCTGTATAGATATCACGCGACAACGTATCACATGAATTTGCTTGATCAATGGCAGATTCTGGAGAATGGTATGCTGCCTTTAATTTGCATAGCTCTTCTATAAATTGTTGTTCTTGCATAATGTAAGCTTTTCTTTTTGTTAATTAACGGCTTGAACTTTTGGAGTTATCTCCTGTAATAGAGACTGTCTAGCATCGCGACTTGGAATTCTTTGATAACTTTTTCGTCACCTTTAAGACTTCGGCTGTCGTTAAACCAATTTGAATCTTGTATTCTACAGATGATGAGGTCCCAATAATTCTTCAAGTTGAGTTTGCTGACAGATATACCAAAATCATTGCAAAGCAATTCTTTGTTTTTGTTATTGATGCATACAAACACGTCTGGCCGTTTGATAGCCAATAGTCTTGTTGCACTACCTATAGGGTTACCTTCAAAATAGGAACAATAGTCTTCATACATAGATAATTTGATTTTACCTTTTAATGGGATTACATCAATGGCTTTTGACATTCTGCCTTTACATTTGATGTCGTGTGTGAAAGTGGTAGCCCTGGTAGTAGAACCAAAAAAGAAACAATCAATTTCGTCAGGATTAGTATCAAACCTTCCCTTGTAACCGGCAAGACATGCTCTGTCTGGATAATGAAGTGAATTAAAGCCAGAAGCAGATGCAAATAATGTGCGAGCACGTTTCAGCAGTTTCAGTCTGTTTTCAACAGCACCTGGGTTATTTAAATTTTCTGCATAGACTTTCTTGATATATTCATCCCATGTCATGTTATCAATAGCAGCTTGGTCCAATTTCCAAGGTTTGAAATCTGTATTTGCTTTTTGGCTTGCTTTAATCTGCTTATAGTGACTGATTTTATAATTCGCAATGTCATCTGCTGTCAATTTCGAAGAGCGACTCCATAGCCCATCGATATAATTGTGTATGGCATAATAGGTATTTTCTGAGTCTTTGTCTTCGTTCCCTATTATCACGCATGCCTCTTGGTTAACAGAAAAACCATTATAAGTTAAATTAGCACTTCCTATTATTGCTTTCCAATGATTCTCGTCGTCATAGAAAAGATATAATTTGGGGTGGAACACACCATCATGCT
>JAEEGL010554417.1_pt1 | contig 18628 bp, 18 predicted proteins | sample 9134231 | NCBI WGS metagenome assembly JAEEGL01 (sample SAMN16246548, study PRJNA631951) | gut metagenome | biome: gut microbiome; feature: rumen; material: fiber-attached | host: Bos | place: Iran: Karaj | collected 2018-10 | reverse complement strand
TTCGAATCCCACTCTCTCCGCCAATTGAATATTCTTTTTTATCGACACACGGAGAAGTACTCAAGTTGGTGACGAGGCGCCCCTGCTAAGGGCGTAGGTCGGGTAACCGGCGCAGGAGTTCGAGTCTCCTCTTCTCCGCCATGGGAAAAGCACGCTCGGGGCGCACTCCGCAAGGAAGAGCCGCCCCTCTCGCGTGCTTTTTTCAGTCTTCTTCCTTCCACTTTTCCGAAAAGAATGATTCCGAAAGCGGGAGCCCGAATCCATCCGACAAGCCCGCAAAGCCATCTTCCTTTACCCGCTGAACAAATGCGAAAATGTGTGCGTTCGGCCTCTTGCGTTTTTTGCCGATTTGTTGTATAGTTGTTATATCAACAAATCGGTTTATTTTTGATGGCTTTGCTTTGATATAGGAAATCAAACATGGCAAAGCAGCGCTGTTTTTGCAGCCATGAACGATTGCTGGGAGGTACAACGGTTTGAAGATAGGAAAAAAACTGATCGTTTCCATGCTCGCACTGACGCTCGGCACGATGCTGCTCGTCTATGGCGGGCTCTACGTGATTATAGGCGATCTGCGGGCAAACATACAAAAGCTGTATGAAGAAATCAGAACCGGCGCGGAGCAGACCATCGAGGAAGGCCTGTATGCGCAGGATTCCGATTCGCTCGGGGTACTGGCGGATATGCAGATGGAGGTGACGGATTCCCGTCTGCGCATCGTGTCGGACGCGGTGAAGCAGTCGGCGGAATATGCCGAAAAGCTTTATGCTTCGCCATCCGTTTATGCCGACTCCGCCTATGCGCCCGTGCATCTGTCCGAGGCGCCGGATACGGTTTCTGCGAGATATATGTTCAGCGCGGGGGTTCGGGAGACCGACGAATTGCACAAGGAGCTGAAGCTCCTGTCGAACATGGAGGAAATCTTCGCGCCGATCATGAGATACAACAGCCGGTTTTTGGATAATCTCTATGTCGGTACCGCCAGCGGAATCTTCTATCAATACACGGACAACAACGTTTTTCTTGAAAACTATGTTGTGACGCAGCGGCACTGGTACCTGAGTTCCATTGCCTCGCCCGATGAGATCAGGTGGAAGGAGACGGAAATCGATTCCTACGGAAGACCGTGCATCACGGCCTCCATGGCCGTAAAGAATCCTGCGGGAAGCGTTGTCGCCGTGGTGGCGGCCGACGTGAATTTCGAGCAGCTGATGTCGAACGTGATCGGCAGCGGGCTCGGCGAAACGGGAACCACCTTTGTGCTCGGCGAAAAAAGAGATCTGGTAGCCTACAGCACGTTCATGGAGGACGTCAAGGCGCATAACGGCCTGTACAACGCGTTTGCGGATCACTTTGCCGACCCGGAAAGCGTCCTGAAAAAGATCGACGCCTGCGCCTTCGGCGACGGTGCGGCGTTTCATGCGGAGCTTGACGGCCAAAAGATCTATATGACCGCCCGCGAGATCCCCTCCACGGGTTGGCTGCTTTGCACCGCGATCAACGCGGAAGAAATCACGGAGCCCATCGGGAAGGTCACGGCGCAGTCCGATCAGCTGTTTGCCGACGCGCGCGCAAAAATGACTGCAGAGTTCAAATCGCTGATGATCAACTCCGTCCTTGCCATCCTCGCAATCGCGCTCGTTGTCGCCATGACCGTCTATTTCATTTCCCGCACCATCTCAAAGCCCATCATCCGGCTGACGGACACGGTGAAAAACACCGGCGAAGGCGATTTTGACAAGAAATCGGATATTAATAGCCGCGACGAGATCGGCGACCTCGCGAGAGGCTTCAACAAGATGCAGGACGATCTGAAGCTTTATACAGAGAATCTGAAGGCGGTCACCGCCGAAAAGGAACGGATCGGTGCCGAGCTGAATGTGGCAACGCAGATTCAGGCGGATATGCTCCCGCGGATCTTCCCCGCGTTCCCGCAGAAAAAAGAGATCGACCTGTTCGCCTCCATGACGCCCGCAAAAGAGGTGGGCGGCGACTTCTATGACTTCTTCCTGATCGATGAAGACCATCTGGCGCTGGTGATTGCGGATGTGTCCGGCAAGGGTGTGCCGGCGGCGCTGTTTATGGTGATCTCCAAAACGCTGATCAAAAACCGCGCCATGCAGGGCGGCACCCCGGCCCAGATTCTCGCCGATGTGAACAACCAGCTCTGCGAGGGCAACGACGCGGATATGTTCGTCACCTGCTGGCTGGGGATCTGCGATCTTTCAACAGGCGTCGTGACGGCTGCAAGCGCCGGTCACGAATTCCCCGCCGTCTGCGGTTCCGACAGAAGGTTTGCGCTTTTGAAGGACAAACACGGCTTTGTGCTTGCCGCGATGGAGGGCGCACGCTGCCGCGACTATGAAATCCGGCTCGAACGGGGCGGCAGCCTCTTTGTCTATACGGACGGCGTCCCGGAGGCAACGGACGAGGACGGTGAAATGTTCGGAACGGACAGAATGCTCGCATCGCTGAACCGCCGCGCAGACGAAAAGCCGGAGGTCTTCATCCGGGAGGTCGGCGCCGCTGTGGAAGCCTTCACGGGCGACGCGCCTCAGTTTGACGACGTGACCATGGTCGGCATGACCTGGTACGGAAAAGCGTCATCAAAACCGGAATGACCCCTGCATTGACAGGCGCAGCTTGTTGATCAATGGTTTTTTCAGAGCACGGCTCCAAGGAGGCCTTCTTATGAGAGTTTTGCGGTTTCTCGGCCTGCCCGCCGCGGTCAAGGCACTGATTTCCGCGCTGGCGGCTGCAATCATCTTGCTTGTTTCGCCCTTCGCGGCGTTCACAACGCCTCAGGAGGCGTCGAAGTACATGCTGCCCGGGGACGAAACCTTTTCGGACGCTGCCGGTACAGGCTGGACGCTCGGCTTTGCAAAAACGGTTCTCACGCCGGACGACGTCGGAAAAAAGACCTATTATATCGCCGGGTACAACTCCAACAATCCCGCCGAGGGCGTGCTGGACGACATGTTTGCCCGCGCGGTCTATCTGGACGACAACACCGGGCGCGGCGGCGTGGTGCTCTGCGCCGTGGACTGTGTGGGTCTCAGCCGCCACGACATCAACGAGATCCGCAAAGCCGTGATCGAAAGCGGCAAAATCCCCGCGCTGAAATCGATCAACGTCTGCGCCACGCATACCCATTCCGCGATCGACACGCAGGGCCTTTGGGGCAAGTCCTATGTCAGCGACGGCAAGGACAAGGCATTCATGGAACGGCTGAAAAAAAAGACCGCCGAAGCGATCCTTGCCGCCTATGACGCCCGTCAGAGCGGCAGCCTGTATTACGGCACGGCGGACATCGCCGACAAGCTTGCAGACACGCGCACGCCCATCGACTACAATCCGCTTCTGACCTGCCTGCGCTTTGCGCCGGACGGGGGAGACAAGAGCGTCTATCTGGTCAACATGTCCTGCCACCCGGAGCTGCTCGGCCGCGGCACGAAGAACGTCAGCGCCGATTTTCCCGCCTACATGGGCCGGGAGATTGAAGCGCAAACCGGCGGCGACTTCCTGTTCTTCAACGGCGCCGTCGGCGGCCAGATTTCGGCGGACAAGATCGAAGACGTGCTGAAAACGCCGGACTTCGACTGCGAAGGCTATATGAAGCAATACGGCAAGGAGATCGGCGACATCGTGCTGTCAATCCAAAACGAACAGGCGCTTTCTCCGCTGGTCAATATCAAATCGCAGGCGCTTTCCATCCCCTGCGAAAACCCGATCTTCAAGCTCGGAAAGGTGATCGGCATTCTGAACAACGACCTGCAAAAGCCGCGCTTTCGCCTGCAGTTCAACATCCTGACCGAGATCTCCTATCTGGAGCTCGGTGCAAAGCAGATCGGCATGTTCCTGATCCCCGGGGAGCTCTATTCCGAGTTTTACAGCGGCAACTTCCTGCCTGCCGCCGAAGCCGCCAACGGCTTTGACGCCGATTACAAGCCGCTGCGCACGATGACGGACTGCGCGCACAGCTTCGCGGTCGGCCTTTGCAACGACGCGCTCGGCTATATCATCCCGGACAACGACTTTCTGGGCAACGAATGGCTGGGCTATTTCGACATCTGCAAGGACCAGTTCGGCCGCACGCACTATGAAGAGACCAACTCCGTCGGCCCGAATGAGGCGAAAATCATCATTGACGCGATGGACGCGCTGACGGCTGGTGTGCGGTAAAACAACCGGAAAACAAGCAATCCCGCAAGGCTTACACCCTGCGGGATCGTTCTTTATTCAGCTTCAGTCGGCGGCTCCGGTTGTGGCTCCTCCTGCGGCGCATCTGCCATTTGCGGCTCCTCCTGCGGCGCTTGGGTGGGCGGCTCCTGCGGAACCTGCGCTTTCCTGTGCGGCAGTTCGATCACTTCTACCGGCGGGGCGAAGACCTCCTTCTTCGGCTTCGGCGGTTCCGGCGGTGCCGGTTCCTGCTTCGGCGCGGGGTAGAGATAACCGATGAACACCTTGCGGCTGCGGCGCGGGAACGCGGGCAGCAGGGGCTTTTTGCCTCTCTTGCGGCGCAGCCAAAGCACAAACCAGACGCAGAGCAGCACAAACAGTGTGAAGCCGGAGACGATCAGACCGCCTTTGCCGCCGGGGACTTCATAGCGCATCGTGATCGTGTGGTTGCCCTTGCCCGCGCGCACGCCAATCAGCGCGTCACCGACGGCGATGCGGTCGTGCTCCTTGAGCGGTTCGCCGTCCAGCTCAATCAGCCAGCCGCTGTCGTCGGGCACGCTCAGATAGAGGATGCTCTTTTTCTTTGCGGTAAAGGTGCCGGTCAGCTTCGTATCCTCAAATCCCGTCAGCGTCATGACGCCGTTCTGCAGCTTTTTGTAACCGCGCTCGAACAGTTTGCGGTCCATTGTGCAGACCTCGAAGGTGACATAGCCGCTTTCCTGCTCAAAGGGGACGGTCACATTGACCGTTTCGCCCTTTTCGTGGTAGCCGAGATCCAGAATGCACGGGTGCGAAGCGCTGTGGTCGTGCGTGCCGAGATAGCTCGAGATCGTCAGATTCTTGCTGCTGCCGCCGTCCACCTGGAAATAGAGATAAAGGTTCGCATCTTCTGTTGCTTCCACCGTGAACGTGGCGCTGGCGTCGGAATCGGCCTTGCGGTCCGATTTCTGGAAATAGAACCGGTTGCCCGCAAGATCTTCCGTGAACGGATCCACGTTGGCATAATTGACAAACGAGAGCGGCACGCTTTTGAACAGCGTCCCCTCCAGCCCGGCGGCACGGGTGAAAAAGTCCTCCTGTACCGAGAACGGGTCGGTGTCGTCGGTGTTCCAGAACTCCACCTCCGGGTCGACCAAAAAGCCCAGCGGCAGATAATAGCTGTTTGCGAACGCGTCGAATTTGCCCACCGTGGTCACGGCCTTGTAGTTCGGGGCGGACAGAACATTCGGCTCAGTGTTGTTGACCACATATTTCAGCGCGTGCATCATGTTGTAGACCGGCGTTTGCGGATTGTAGGTGTAGGAGTTGATCTTGTTGCTCATCATGCCGAGCCGGCTTTCCAGCTTGGCCAGCTTTTCATAGGCCATCGACGAGAACACCGAAGCGCCGTTGTAGCCGAACCAGCTGTTGTCCATCCGGGTGCGCAGATAGCAAAGCTCCATGCGGTAGAACTCGTCCTGCTCAATGGTGTCGAGGTCTTCCTTGAGCAGCCGGAAGTCGTCATAATCGCCTTCATAGGACGAGAGCGTCACCGTGTTGGGAAACGCCTGGGTGTCGCAGGCAATCACCTCGCAGCCGATGGCGACGCTCAAAAGCAGCGCCACCGAGGCGGCCTGAAAGCGCTTGTCCCTGAACAGCGCCAGCAGCAGCGCGTAGACCGCCAGCAGCGCGAGCGTGAAATAGACCGTCGTGTCGGTCACGTTTTTCGATTTGATGTCCTGCACGATCACGCAGAACATACCGACGGCCACGGCGGCGCCGCCGATCTGACGCGCCGAAAACTCATGGAGCCGCAGCAGCGTTTTATAGGCGATGACCAGCAGGATGAACGAATACATGAACGAAAAGCGGTAAGGCAGATCGTTCGGGAAATGCAGGCCGTGCCAGACATAGTTGAGGAAGTTGAGATTGAACGAGGCGTAAAGCACCGTGAGCAGCACAAGGGTGGCTGCTTTTTCTTTTTTCGAGATCGAATGGGTGAAGAAATACAGCGGCGCCAGAATCAGCGTAATCGCGCCGCAATAGACATTCGGCAGCACGTCGTCGCCGCTGGAGCGGATGGTTGTTTCCAGCGCGGTGAAATGGTTGGCGAAGAAGTCGAAAATGGTGAAGTAGCTTTTGACCTCCTGCGGGAAGGCGCCGCCCGTGGCCGAGCAGTTTTGCAAAATGCGGTAGGTCGGCACCAGCACGCAGGCCATCAGGCCGCCGGCGGCCAGCGACGCGAGGCCGAACAGCACCGCGGCGCGCAAAAAGCGGTTGTTTTTCAGCTTTGCGGCAAAGGAGCGGCTGCGGTTGGCCCAGGCGCGGTTCACGACGGAAGAAAAGGAATAGCGCGAAAAGAAGTAATAGAAGAAATAGAGCACCGAGAAGATGCAGAGCATATAGCTCATATAGTAGTTGGAAAACATCGAAAGCGCCAGCGCGCCGAGATAGACGCCGATTTTGCCTTCGTTGATGATCCGCTCAATGCCGTAAAGAATCACGGGCAGCAGCACCATCGCGTCCAGCCACATCACGTTCCAGTAATAGGCGAGCATATAGGCGCAGAAGGCATAGAGCAGGCCGAACGAGGCGCTCAGCAGCGAATGGGAGCGCACGGAGCGCTTGAGGTACCATGTAAAGGTACCGGCGGAAAGCGCGGCCTTGATCAGGATCATCGCCGCAATCGCTTCCGGCACATGCTTGTGGCCGAAGAAGACGACGATGGCGCCGATGGGGCTGGACAGATAGTTGAAATAGTTGCCCAAGAAGCAGGAGCCCAGGCCGCTTGTCCAGGAATAGGTCAGCGAGCCGTGGCCGAAGATGCGGTCATACAGCTCGGCAAACAGCGGGCCGTACTGGTGATAGAGATCCATGCGCAGAATTGAGTTGTCGCCGATCGGGAACATCTGAGTGCAAAAATAGACGATCAGCATGGCGACAGCGCCCATGGCGCACGAGAGCAGCACGAACCGGTTTTGATGCAGCAGGGGATGACGCTGTTTTTTCATAAAACCCCTTCTTTCGCAAAGTCGTTGATCCATACACTATATCATACATGATTTTCCGGGCGGGTTCAAGCGTTTTCACAGTTTTGAAACAGAAAAATTTATTTGTCCGAGTGTACCGGGTCGGATGCGTTCTAAGCGTGTCCCGTCCGGCATAGGGTTTTGATGAAGGGAGGGGACTGCATGGACGCCTTTTTTGAAAGAGCCGTCTCGTTTTTGCCGCCGGCGCTGCAGGGGGTGCTTTTGGAGACGGACGAGCAGTTGCAGCGCCAAACATTTGAGATCCGTCTGCGCGCCGACCGACCCGTGGTGCTGTTCGGCGCCTACGGCAGCGTGCTGCTCCGGCGCGACGGGAGCGTTGCCGAAGCCGAACCCGACAAGGCGCTGTTCTGTTCGACGGAAGCGCTCAACGACAGTTTCCACCGCCTGTGCAACTATTCGGTGCATACCCATATCCGCGATTTAACCTGCGGCTTTGTGACAACGGGCGGCGGCGACCGCGTCGGCGTGGTCGGAACGGCGGTCTGCGACGACGCGGAGCGAATCGTGTCCGTGCGGGACATCACGGCGCTCAATGTGCGCGTTTCGCGTGAGGTGCCGGGCTGCGCCGCGCCGCTGCTCGGGCTGTTTCGGGAACACGGACTGCAAAACGTACTGCTGGCGGGTGCGCCGGCAACGGGAAAGACCACCCTGCTGCGCGACCTTGCGCGGCAGCTGTCGGCCTTTTCGGGCGGCTTTCGCTGGAAGCTTTCGGTGCTTGATCCGCGTCAGGAGCTGTTTCCGCGCAATGCCCGCGCCGGGATCAACTGCGACGTGTTCCGCGCCTATCCGAGCGCCCAGGCCGTGCGTATGGCGGTGCGCACCATGTCGCCCCAGCTGATTGTCTGCGACGAGGTCGCTTCGATCGAGCAGGCGCAGGCGATTGAAGCCGGCGTGAACACGGGCGTACACTTTTTGGCGAGCATTCATGCGGGCACAAAGGAAGAGCTGCTGCAAAGGCCGCTGTTTCGCTATCTGCTGCAGCGGTGCGGCTTTTCCCGCGTGGTGCTGCTGCGCGGCGCCGAAACGCCGGGGCAGGTGCAGGCGATGTTCGGACGGGAGGAACTGGTCGGTGCGCTGGACGGCGGCGGCAGCGGCGTTTTGTCTTAGCGCGGCGGCGGGGCTTCACGGTGCGCTGCGGCTGCGGCGCAGGGCCCGTACGCTGGAGGTGCTGGTGCTGCTGCTGGAGCGCATGGAGCTGGAGCTTGGCTTTTGCCGAACCGGCCTGCCGGACATGCTGTTGCGGCTGGAAAGAGAGGCGCCGTTTGGCGCGTGCGGGCTGCTTTCCGTGTGCTGCAGCCGGCTGCGGGAGGGGGAGGCGCTGTGCGGCGCATGGCGCGCCGGCGTCGACGGCCTCGGCCCACTGCTGAAGCCCTGGGAGGCCGTGCGGCTGCGCCAGGCGGGCGCGCTTCTTGGCACGACCGACCTTTGCGGCCAGCAAAAGCTACTTTCGGAGCTGCTGTTGTTTTTGCGGCGGCAAAGAGATCTTTCGCTGGACCAAAGCGCCGCGGGCGGACGACTTTGCCGCATCTGCGGGGTGTGTCTGGGCTGCGTCTTGTTTATTATGATCCTTTGACGGAGTTTATCCATGGAAATTGAACTGATTTTGAAAATTGCGGCCGTCGGCGTGCTCGTTTCGGTGCTCAACCAGATTCTGCAGCGCGCGGACAAGGGCGAATACACCACACTGACCACGCTGATGGGCGTTGTTCTCGTGCTGCTGATGATTCTGCCCAAGATTACCGCGCTGTTCGACGCTGTGAAGGAGCTGGTTTCGTTTTGAACGCCGCGTTGCAATTCGGGGCGCTGGCGCTCGCCGCCGCGGTGCTTTCGGTTGTTGTTCGGGCCCAGCGGCCGGAGCTGGTGCTGCCGCTGCAGCTTGCCGCCGCGGTGCTGCTGCTCGCCGCGGCGCTGCCCGGCGTCAAAACGGTCTGGGCATCCTTCTCGCACACGCTGGAGCGCATGGCGCTGCCGCAGAGCGTTGCCGCGGCGCTGCTGAAGGGCGCGGCGGTCTGTCTGGTCACGCGGCTTTGCGCGGCGTTTTGCAAGGACAGCGGCAACGAGGCGCTGGCGGCGGTGCTGCTGTTTGCGGGACGGGTCGGCACGCTGCTGCCGGCGCTGCCGCTGCTGCAGGAGGTGCTGGAAATCGTGCAGGGGTTCGCCGGATGAGGCGTCTGCTGTGTCTGATTGCAGCGGCGCTGCTGCTGTTCGCGGCCGCTTTTCCGGCGCTCGGCGCACAGGACGCGCTTTCCGAAGCGGCGCAGCAGACGGGGGATACGCTGGCTGCGCTGCTCGACGACGAGACCGCGCAGACATTGGAAACATTCGGTCTTTCAGATTTTTCCGCCGAGCGGGTCTATGACGTTTCCTGGGATGGGATCCGTGCGTTTTTTTCCGAAACCCTGCGTGATTCGCTCCGGTCACAGGGCCGCGCGTGCGCGCTTTCGCTGACGCTGCTGCTGGTGATCGCCTGTCTGCGGGCGCTGCTGGGGGAACCGCAGGAAAACGGCGCGTTCGATCTGCTCTCGCTTTGCGCCGTGACGGTGCAGATGGCCGCTATGCTGCATACCTATGTGTCCGCCGCCGCGGCGGTACTCCAAAAGGCGGGCGATTTCATGCAGGGCTTTGTGCCGGTCTATGCCGGGCTGCTCGCGTTCTCAGGCCGTCCGGGGGCTGCCCTCGGCTATCAGTCGCTTTGCTTTGCGCTGGCGCAGGGGATCTCGTGGTTCGCGTCGCGCCTTTTCGTGCCGGCGCTGGGTCTGTTCTTTTGCCTCGGAATCTCGCTTTCGCTGACTGATACCGCCCATGCGCCGGGGTTCCTTTCCGCTGTCAACAAGGCCTCCGGCGTGGCGCTGGGGCTGTTTTCCGGCGTGTTTGCCGCTGTGCTGACGCTGCGCCAGGTGCTGGCCGGCGCGGCGGATTCCGCGTCGCTGCGGGGCGCGCGCTTTCTGGTCTCCAGCCTGATCCCCGTGGTAGGCTCCGCCATGAGCGATGCATATTCCGCCGTGCTGTGCAGTATAGATTTGATAAAGGGAACGGCGCTGGCGTTTTTGTTTGCCGTGCTGCCGGTGCTCCATCTGCCGGTGCTGCTGCAGTTGTTCATCGGCCGCGTGTGCTGCGGAACGCTTTCGTCCCTGGCGCAGATGTGCGGCGAATCCCGGCTCTCGGTGCTCTATCAGACCTTCGGCGCCGGGGTGCGCACGCTGCTTCTGGTAAGCGTGTTTGAATGCTTCTTGCTGCTGATTGCCACCGGGCTGACGCTGCAGCTTCGGCAATGAAAGGAGACTCCATGGAATCGCTTCGCGCCTGGGTGCTGCTGCTGAGCGGCACAGCCGTGCTGTCGGCGCTGGTGAGCGCGCTGGTGCCGCCGGGGGCCAACCGGCAGGCCTTCCGCGTGCTGTGCGCGGTGGCGCTGCTGTATGTGCTGGTGCTGCCGCTGCAGGGCAAATCGGCGAACCGTCTGCCTTTTGCTTCGTCTTTGCGGGAACAGACGCAGGAAAGCGCGGCACTCGAGGAACGAACCCTGGACGCCGTCACGCTGGCGGCGCAGACAACGCTGCAAACAGCGCTGGAAGACAAGCTGCGGTCGGCGGGGCTGACCGAAGTCCGGGCCGAGGTACGGTGCGCACGGTTTGCCGACGGCATTGCGCCGGCAACCATTATTCTGCGCGGCAAAGCGGACGAAGAAGCCGCAAGGCGGGTGCTGCAGCCCTTTTTGACGGCGCACACCGAATGGACGATTTTGACGGAGGAAACAGATGTCGATTGAATCGATCAGGGATGCGTGCCGGCGGGTGATCGCGGTACTGAAGCAGGACAAAAAACGGCTGCTTTTGCTGTGCGGCGCCGCGGCGCTGCTGACGGTTTTGCTGCTTTGGCCCAACGCCGAAAAGCGGCAGACGCCGGCCGAACAAGCGCCGCCGGACACGGCCCGGACGCTGGAAGCGTCGCTTTGTGCCCTGCTTTGCGCGATGGAGGGCGTGGAGGATGCGCGGGTGATGCTGTGCCTGGCGTCCTCCGGCGAAACGGTCTATGCCGCGGACACCGACAGTACGGCGGAAACCCGCGACGGGCAAACGAGCCAAAAAGAAAAAACCAACGTGGTGATCGTGAAAAACGCGCAGGGTGAAGGCGGACTGGTCGTGCGGACGGCCGCGCCCGCCGTGACCGGCGCCGCCGTCGTTTGCAAAGGCGGCGGCGACCCGGTGATCCGCGAACGGATTGTGCAGACGATCAGCGCGCTGTTCGGGCTTTCATCCAATCATATCAGCGTCATGCCGATGTAACGGCAGACGAGGGAGGGATTCTTTTTATGGTACACAAAAAAAGACAGATTCTGGCGGCTTCGCTTGTGGTTGCGCTGGCGCTTGCGGTTGCGGTCAACTGGTATTACAACCGTTCCGCGCCGGAAACGCAGCCGGAAGGCCAAAGCGACGTGCAGGGCAATCTCGGCGATTCGCTGCTTGTGGCGGGTACCGCCGAACAAACGGAAGATTCGACCGGCGAAACGGCGCAGACCGCGGCGGCGGTGAAACGTTATTTTTCCGACGCGAAGCTCCGCCAGACGCAATACCGCGACGAGATCCGCGAGGAGATCGAATCGCTGATGGAAAGCGACGCGCTGGATGAGGCGGGCAAAACCAAGCTGGTGCGGCTGCTTTCCGCGCTGGACAGCCGGCAAAAACAGCAGACCGACTGTGAAACGCTGCTCAAGGCAAAGCTCGGCGGCGAATGCGTGGTGGTGCTGGGCGAAGAGACAGCCCAGGTCGTTGTGGAGCCGGGTGTTGTCAACGAATCAACGTCGCTGCAGATTGCGGAAATCATGGCGCAGCTTGCGCAGATTTCCTCCGATCATCTGACCATTATCGAGGCGAACGGAGAAATGAAAAAATAAAAGCAAAAACAGTTGTTATTATGCAACTATTGTGTTATAATAATAAAGCTTATGTATAAAATTACAGCCGCAGGAAAGGGCGGGATCGTATGAAACGACATGAGGCGAGAGAAGTCGCTTTCATCATCATTTTTGAAAAAAGCTTTCAAAGCGAAACGCCGCTGGACGAGATCATCGACAGCGCGGCGGAATCGGAGTTTTTTGAAGTCAACCAATTCGTGACCCGCACAGTCCGCAGCGTGTTCGACCACCTGAACGACATCGACGGCACAATCGAGCAGTATCTGGTCGGCTGGTCCAAGGAACGGCTCTCGCGCGTGGCGCGCGCCGTGCTGCGGCTTGCCGTCTATGAGATTTTGTTCTCCGACGTGCCCGACGGTGTGGCAATCAACGAGGCGGTGGAGATTACCAAAAAGTATTCCGCGCAAAAGGAAGCCGCCTATATCAACGGCGTGCTCGGCTCGGTCGTCCGGGCAAAGCAGGCATGACGGCGTTTCTCGGCTTCGATACCAGCAACTACACGACCTCGGCCGCGCTCTTCTTCCCCGAAACGGGGGAGATCCGTCAGGAAAAGAAGCTGCTGCCCGTGCCGCAGGGACAAAAGGGCCTGAGGCAAAGCGACTGCGTCTTCCACCATACGGTGCAGCTGCCGCAGGTGACCGAAGCGCTGCTGCGCCAGCCGGTGCAGCTCGGCGCCGTCTGCGCGTCCGCTTTCCCGCGGATGCAGACGGGTTCCTATATGCCGTGCTTTCTCGTGGGTACCGCCGCGGGAAGAATCACGGCAAAGACGAACGGCGTGCCGTACTATGAAACGGCGCATCAGCACGGGCATATTGCCGCCGCCGCATTCGGCGCGGGACGGCTTCGGCTGCTGCAGAAACGGTTTTTGGCGTTTCATGTGTCCGGCGGTACCACGGAAGCGGTGCTTGTTGAGCCGGACGAAGCGGAAATCTTTCGCTGCACCCTCGTCGCCGAATCGCTTGACCTCAAAGCGGGACAGGCCGTCGACCGTGTCGGCGTAATGCTGGGCCTTAGCTTCCCTTGCGGCGCAGCGCTGGAACAGCTTGCCGCAAAAAGCGACCGTGTCTTCCGGATTCGTCCGACGCTGAAGGGCGGCTGCCCGAGCCTTTCCGGGATCGAAAACCAGTGCCGCGCCATGCTGGAACACGGCGAATCCGAAGCCGACATTGCGGCGTTCTGTCTGCAGTCAGTCGCGTCCGCGCTGGAAGCCATGACGGAGCATCTTTTGCAGAGATACGGCGAGCTGCCGCTTTTGTATGCGGGCGGCGTGATGTCGAACGCGAGGATCCGCGACCGCTTTACTTCGCGCTTCGGCGCCCATTTTGCGCCGCCGGCGCTTTCGGCCGACAACGCCGCGGGCGTTGCGATTCTCGGCTATCTGAAACACGAACGAAGGTGAAACCATGTCGTCAGTCTTGACTGTTTCTCAGATCAATACATACCTCAAGGCCGTGCTGGACGGCGACGACAATTTGCAAAACATGTTTGTGGTCGGCGAAATCTCAAACTTCACGAACCACTACCGTACCGGCCACTTCTATTTCACGCTCAAGGACGAGTCCGCCGCGCTCAAGGCGGTCATGTTCCGCACGGCGGCGCAGCGGCTGCGCTTTGTGCCCGAAAACGGCATGCGCGTCGTGATTCGCGGCAGCATCTCGCTGTTTCCGCGCGACGGCGTCTATCAGCTCTATTGCGAGGATATGCAGCCCGACGGCGCGGGCGCGCTGAGCGTGGCCTTTGAACAACTTAAGCAAAAACTCGGCGACATGGGTCTGTTTGACGCCGCCCATAAAAAGCCGATTCCGGCCTGCCCGACGCGCATCGGTGTGGTCACGTCGCCCACGGGCGCGGCGGTTCATGACATCCTGACCGTGCTGGAACGGCGGTTCCCGCTGGCAAATGTGATCCTTTGCGGCGTACAGGTGCAGGGCGATGCAGCCGCCGGCCAGATTGCGCAGGCAATCGAGCGCTTCAACGCGCTGAAAGCAGCCGACGTTCTGATCGTCGGCCGCGGCGGCGGTTCCATCGAAGACCTTTGGGCGTTCAACGAAGAGGTTGTGGCACACGCCATCTATAACAGCGAAATCCCCGTGATCTCCGCCGTGGGGCACGAGACCGATTTTACCATCGCCGATTTTGTGGCTGATCTGCGCGCGCCGACGCCCTCCGCGGCGGCGGAGCTGGCAGTGCCCGACACGCGCGAACTGCTGTTTGCGCTCGACACCCTGCTCGACCGGATGACCGGTGCGGTTTACGGTCAACTGAGTGACTTGCAGCAAAGGGTGGCGGTCTGTGCCCACCGGCTGAAAACCGCCAGCCCGCAGATGGGCCTCAGCCTGCGCGAGCAGGCGCTGCAGCGGCAGCGCGACCGCCTGATGCAATGCGGACAAGCGCTGCTGCGTCCCTATGCTAAGGCGCTGGGCGCCCTGACCGAAAAGCTGGAGATGACAAGCCCGCTCAAAACCCTTGCGCGCGGTTATACGCTTTGCGAAGATGAGGCCGGCGTTCCGGTGCGCCGCGCCGAAGCCGTGAAGCCCGGACAGGCGCTGTGTCTGCGCTTTTGCGACGGCAGTGTGTCCTGCACGGCAGACACGGTCGCTTTGGAATCTGACTAAACGAAAGGAAGTCCCGAAATGGAACAGTATACGCTCGATACCGCCATGCTGCGGCTCAAAGAAATCACCGAGATCCTCGAAAAAAACGAGTGCGATCTTGATATGTCCATGAAGCTGTATGAGGAGGGCGTGCGCCTGGTTTCCTTCTGCAGCCACGCACTGAACGATTGCAAACAGCGGATCGCCGAGCTCAGCGAGCTGGAAAACGGAGCGCAGGACGATGCGCTTTGATTGTTACTTAGACAGGATCAACCGGCATCTGGAGACGCTGCTGCCGGTCTGCGACTATGACGCGCCGGCTGTCTGCGACGCCATGCGCTATTCACTCGCGGGCGGCGGCAAACGCATCCGTCCCGTGCTGCTGCTGGAAAGCTGCCGGCTTTGCGGCGGCGACATCGACGAAGCGCTGGACTTTGCCTGTGCGCTCGAAATGATCCATACCTATTCTTTGATTCACGACGATCTGCCCTGTATGGACGACGACGATCTGCGCCGCGGCAAGCCGGCGTGCCATATCGCGTTCGGCGAGGCAACCGCCGTTCTTGCGGGCGACGCACTGCTGACGCAGGCGTTCACCGCGGCGGCCGAAAGCCGAGCCGCCAAAGCCCACCCGGCCCGCGCCGTGGAAGCGATTGCGCTGCTCTCAAAGCTGGCGGGTGTCATGGGGATGATCGGCGGGCAGGCGATCGACCTGCAAAGCGAAGGCAAGGCGATTTCGCTGTCCCGGCTGCAGACGATGGACAAGCTCAAGACCGGCGCGCTGATGAAGGCCGCCTGTGCGCTCGGCGCCGTGTTGGCCGGCGCGGATGAAACAAAACGCACGGCGCTCACGCAGTATGCCGAAGCGTTGGGACAAGCCTTCCAGATCGTGGACGATATCCTCGACGTGACGGCCGACGAAGCCGCGCTCGGCAAGCCCGTCGGCTCCGACGAAGCGCAGCACAAGTCGACCTATGTGTCGCTGCTCGGCCTTGACGGTGCGCGCGCCATGGCGCAGAAATATACGGACGGCGCGATCCGGGCGCTCGCTGTCTTCGGCGAAGATGCGGCGTTTTTGCGCCGCCTGGCCGAAGATCTGATGACAAGAACCTTTTAACAGGACGGAACAAGCATGCAGGAAAACATATTATCGACAATCCGCGGCCCCGAGGACGTGAAGCGCCTTTCCGCCCGGCACCTTCAGACGCTGGCGGAAGAGGTGCGCCGGACACTGATTGAAACGGTCAGCAAAAACGGCGGGCACCTCAGCTCCAACCTCGGCGCGGTGGAGCTGACAATCGCGCTGCATCGGGTGTTCGATTCCCCACGCGATCAGCTCGTGTTCGACGTGGGGCATCAGTGCTATACCCATAAGCTGCTCACCGGGCGCTACGACCGGTTCGCCACGCTGCGCAGGCAGGGCGGCCTTTCGGGCTTTTGCCGCCCGGATGAAAGCGAACACGATGTGTTCTTTTCCGGTCACAGCGGTCCTTCGGTGTCGGCCGGGCTCGGCCTTGCAACGGCAAAGAAGCTGCAAAACGACGCGCATTACGTTGTCTCGGTGATCGGCGACGGCTCGTTTACCGGCGGCCTCGTCTATGAGGCGCTTAACAACGGCGGCCGCAGCGGCACGCGGCATATCCTCGTGCTCAACGACAATAACATGTCGATTTCGGAAAACGTCGGGTCGCTGGCAAAATACCTTGCCGTGATCCGCTCCACGCCGCAGTATTACACCTTCAAAGCCTCCACCGAGCGCACGCTGTCGAAGATTCCTTCGCTCGGCAAGCCGCTGGTGCGCAAGCTTTATGACCTCAAAACGGCGGTCAAGAACCGCCTTTATGCCGAAAGTACCTTCTTTGAAGATCTCGGCTACCGCTATATGGGCCCGATTGACGGCCACAATATCCCGCTGCTGTGCGACGCGCTGGAAGCGGCCAAGCAGGTGAACGGCCCCGTGCTGCTGCATGTGCTGACTCAAAAGGGCAAGGGCTATCCCTTTGCCGAAGCGAATCCGCGCGCCTTCCACGGTGTGTCCGGCTTTGATCCTGCAACGGGCAAGGTGAAGGAGGCGGGGGAGAGCTTCTCCGACCGGTTCGGCGTTCTGTTGCGCGAGCAGGCCGAAAAACAGCCGAACCTTTGCGCCATCACGGCGGCCATGGGCTTTTCCACCGGCCTTGAGCCGTTCCGCGACGCCTGCCCCGACCGGTTCTTCGACGTCGGGATTGCGGAAGAACACGCCGTGACCTTTGCGGCCGGGCTTGCCAAAAACGGCATGACGCCCGTGTTTGCGGTCTATTCCACCTTTCTGCAGCGCTGCTATGACGAACTGGTGCATGACGTTGCGCTGCAAAAGCAAAAGGTGATTTTTGCCGTGGACCGCGCCGGCTTTGTCGGCGAGGACGGCGAGACCCACCAGGGCCTGATGGACGTGCCGTTTCTTTGCTCCATTCCGAACATCAGAATCTATGCGCCCTGCTGCTTCCGGTCGCTCCAGGCTGATCTCAACCAGGCGATCAACGCCGACAGCACGCCCGTTGTTGTGCGCTATCCGCGCGGCGGAGAACCGCAGGACGCCGGGAAACTGCACTTTGACCAAATTGAATTCGCCCTCTACGGCGACGAAAGCGCCGAAACGCTGCTGGTCACCTACGGCCGGTTGAGCGCTGAGGCGGTCAGGGCTTGCGATTCGCTGCAGCGCAACGGGATCCCCGTGCAGGTGCTTGCCCTCAATCAGATCCGTCCGCTGTCGGAACAGGCGCTCGCGCGCATACAAAAGGCGAAGCGTGTGTTCTTCTTTGAAGAGGGACTGCGCGCCGGCGGCGTCGGCGAACAGACCGCGCTGCGGTTGCTGGAACGCGGCTTTACGGGCCGATACCGTCTGACGGCGGTGCCCGACGAATTCGTGGCGCAGGCCTCTGTGGCCGAACAACTGCGCCAGTACGGAATGGACGCCGAAAGCATGGCTGCGCTTGTCAGGCGGGAAACGGAGAAAAAGCAATGACGGAAAAGAAACGGCTGGACGTTGCGCTGCTGGAACGCGGCTTTGCCGAAAGCCGCGAAAAGGCAAAAGCGCTGATTATGGCCGGGCAGGTCTATGTCAACAACCAAAAGGTCACCAAAAGCGGCGAAACCGTCAAAGAGGGTGACTGCCTCGAAGTGCGCGGCGACAAGCTGCCTTTTGTGTCGCGCGGCGGACTCAAGCTGCAAAAGGCCGTGGAACGGTTTTCGCTGGATCTCAGCGACTGCGTCTGCATGGACATCGGCGCTTCCACGGGCGGATTTTCCGACTGCATGCTGCAGCACGGCGCGAAGAAGGTCTATGCCATCGACGTCGGCTACGGCCAGCTCGCCTGGAAGCTGCGGGCCGATCCGCGCGTGGTCAATCTGGAGCGCACCAACTTCCGCTATGTCACGCGCGAGCAGATTCCGGAGGAGATCGACTTCGCTTCCGTGGATGTGTCGTTCATTTCGCTGCGGCTGATTGTGCCCGTCATGCGCGAATTGCTGCGGGACGGGGGGAAGGCGGTCTGCCTCATTAAGCCCCAGTTTGAAGCCGGCAGGGACAAGGTCGGCAAAAAGGGCGTCGTGCGCGAGCAAAGTGTCCACGTCGAAGTGGTGCAGGGCATTGTCGCCTTCCTGCTCGACAGCGGCTTTTCGGTGCATGCGCTCGATTATTCCCCGGTCAAGGGCCCGCAGGGCAACATCGAATACCTTGTGCTGGTGCAAAAAACCGACGCGCCGCAGAATGCGCTTTGCGTGACGGCACAGGAAGTCGTTACTCGCTCGCACGAGGCGCTGGACAAATGATTTGGAATTTGGAATGTGAAATTTGGAATGATGTTTTTCGGATCCATGCCAAATCATTCCACATTCCAAATTTAGACTTCGCCGTTCCGAAAGGGTTGGTGTTA
>JAEEGL010288610.1_pt1 | contig 18628 bp, 14 predicted proteins | sample 9134231 | NCBI WGS metagenome assembly JAEEGL01 (sample SAMN16246548, study PRJNA631951) | gut metagenome | biome: gut microbiome; feature: rumen; material: fiber-attached | host: Bos | place: Iran: Karaj | collected 2018-10 | reverse complement strand
TTCCCGGGCGGTTTTTACGAAAGGTTTTAATGAGAGGTCCACCGATGACATTTTCGCAAAAAACTCAGCCGCAAACCGGTTCTTCAAAAGCCTGTTCATCGCGCGTCCGCTTCGCGGCCGCCGCTTTCGCCGTCTCCTTTCTTCTCTGCCTGCTTTCGGGAATGCTTCCCGCGCGCGCCCAGAACCTCGTGATCTGTCTCGATCCCGGACACGGCGGCAACGACTCCGGCGCCTGCGGAACGGTCGACGGCGTTCTTTATGAGGAGAAAATCTGCAACCTGAAGATCGCGATGGCGGCCAAAAAATACCTCTCGGAGTATAAAGGCGTCGACGTCGTCATGACACGCACCGGCGACGAAAAACTCACGAACGCCCAGCGTGTGTCCCGCGCCAACGCCATGGGTGCGCACGTTCTCGTTTCGATTCACAACAACTCCACCGATTCAAGCAACGTCAGCGGCGTTCTCGCCTGCTGCGCCAACAGCGCCTACCGCCCCGACCTCACCAAAATCACCCAGGACCTCAGCCGTTCGATCATCTCCAGAATGACGACGCTCGGCCTTCAGGACCGCGGCCTTCTCACAACGATGGCCAACACCGCCACCTACCACGCCTGGTATCCGGACGGTTCCCTCCAGGACTACTACGGAATGGTCATGCGCTCCATCCGCGGCGGTTTCCCCGGACTCATTATCGAGTGCTGCTTCATCAGCAACCCCGACGACGTCCGCAACTACCTCTCCACCGACGAAAAGCTCGACGCCATCGGCCGCTGCATCGCGCAGGGAATCGCCGACTACTACCATCTTTCAACTGAAACCGCCTACGTTGCGGAAACGCGCCACTCTGTCGACGGCCGCACGCTCACCTTCGACGAAGACTACAAGCGCGACCTTTTCTTCCCGCTTGAAGGCACCTCGATCGGCGGAACCTCCGAAGCCGTCTTCACCCGCGCCAGCGGCCCCAAGGTCTACCTCGACTACATGGGAATGGCCGTCAACGCCGCCGACTTCAGCCACGTCGTGATGTCTCTGAAAGCCCCCGTCTCCGGTGCGACTCTGAAAATCTACGCCGGCGACGAACTCATAATCGTTCCCGAGGAAGACTTCAGCTACACGCTCACTCTCACCGACGAATACCGGGATTACGTCCTGAATCTCTCGAACCTTCCTGTCTGGGACATGGCCTTCAACTTTTTCCAGTTTGAACTGACCGGGGCCGATTCTTTCTCGATCCGCTCCCTCGAATTCCACGCTGCCGGCGACGGTTGCATAAGCGGCGAGGAACCCAACCCCGCGACGCCCACTCCGACCCCCACGCCGACTCCGACTCCTACACCGACACCAACCCCGACTCCCACGCCGGACCCGACAGAAGCCCCGACCGACGAGCCCACGGAAAAGCCTACCGAAGCTCCGACCGAAACTCCCACCATCGTACCCTCCGATACCGAGGTACCTTCGGCCACAGACACTCCCGACCCCGGCTCCGAATCCGGAACGGCACCCGCGGACAATGACACCGGTTCGCCGGAAACGCCCTCCGGTCAAACTCCGGAAACTCCCGAAAGCCCGACCCCCGACGGCGAAAACCCGGCCCCGAAAGGCTGCGGCGGCAACTCCTACACCCTGCTGCTCCTTCTCGCGGCGGTCACTCTGATCCTCATCATCGCCCTCGCGGTGCTCTTCAAAAAGCCCTCCAAATAGGGAAAATTTCATGGTTATGCGGAAAGCCGGCGGCCCCCCTCGCGCCAAAAACGCCTTAGGGGGCCGCCGGCTTTTTCCACAAACCGCCTGCAGCAAAACAAAGTAAGCTAAAACTCAGTTTTCCCTGTTCCTGTTGTCCTTATTCTTGTTCTGCCCGAACTGCTGCCGCCTCTTGCCTCCCTGACCGTTCTTCTTCTGGCCCTGGTGGTAGTAGTTTTTCTGCCTGTTCTTAACCTGTCCGGAGGATTCCTCCTCGCCGGAAGCCCTTACAGCGGCCTTGTTGCGGTTGTTTTTCCGCTGCTTTCCCTGCCTGAATTTGGGCGTGTTTCCGCGGTCGCGTCCCTGACCGTGACCTTGTTCGCGCCACTGGCCGCGGCCCTGCTCACGGCTGTTCTCTCCGTTACCGCCGGCAGACGTGCCTCCGGAAGATCCGCCTGAAAAACCGCCGGCAGATTCTGAAGTACCCGAAAAAGAACCATCAGAAGCGTCGTTGTCGTTCCTGCCGCGGTCGCCGTATTCACCGAATTCGTCCTCTTCGGAGTTCCCGTAACCATTACCGTAACCGCTCCCGGAACCGCCGCTATAACCGCCGCCATCATAAGAACGCTTCCCCGAATTCTGCCTGTTTTTCTGGCGGTACGGCTTTTTCTCCGCAGACTCGCCGCGTTCGTTCTGGCCGCCGTCCTCCGCGTTGGATCTTTCGCTCTTGCGCCTGACGTTTTCTTCGTCCAGCTCGTCCCGTTCCTTCTTCCTGAGCGCGATATACTCGCTGCGCTCCTGATCCGTAAGCTGGCGGATGTCGTTCACCCCGTACGATTTGATTTCGAAATTCTGCTCGAGGCCCACCTTAACGGTGCACGTCTCCTTGAGCATATTGACCACGATGATCTTCCCCGGGCCGTCGGGGGTCATAATGAGGGAACCGTTTTTCGGCATGATCCCGTGCGCATATTCATACGCCGGCTCCTCGTGCCTGATGCAGCAGAGAAGCTTGCCGCAGTTCCCCGAATACTTCGTCGGGTTGCTTGTAAGCCCCTGGTCCTTCGCCATTTTGATCGTCACCGGCTCGAACATCGTCATGAAGCTCTGGCAACAGAACTGCCTGCCGCAGACGCCGAGCCCGCCGACAATTTTCGCGTGTTCTCTCGGTCCGACCTGAACCATCTCGATTCGCGTCCTGATAAGCGGCGCGAGCTCCTTCACGAGGTTTCTGAAATCGATGCGCTGGTCCGACATATATGTAAAAACGGCTCTCGAGCGGTCAAGCGTGTATTCCGTCTTGAAAAGCTTCATCTCGAGGCCTTCCTCTTCGATCTTCTGCTTGCAGATCTGGAACGCCTTTTTGGCAAGCTCCGCGTTTTCCGACGCATCCGTAAGGTCCTTGTCCGTCGCGATTCTCACGACCTGCCTGAGTTCCGTTCCCTCCGGCTCCTTTTCGACCTCTCTCGCGCCGTAAACTATCTCCCCGAGCCCGAGCCCGTAGGCAGTCTCCACGACCACAAAATCTCCCGGTTCAGGTGAATTCTTCCCGGGGTTGTACATAATAATCTTTCCGTTAGGCGTCAGTCTGACGCCGCAAATCTTAGCCATAAAATCTCCTTGTCACGAACGATCGTCGTGAACATTTTTCCTTCAGTAATCCAATCGCAAGGCGAAAATCAAATCAATCCGCAAGGCTCCATTAAAATCAGGAACGTGAATCCTTCAGCCCGCGATCCGTATAAGCATATTGTCCGTCGCCAGCTCCGGCATCGCGTTTCTCGCAAGGTTCCTGTAGCAACCGTCGATTTCCGCCAGCGCGTTTTTAAGTCTGTAATAGCCTGTGTCCCTCGCAATCGCCGACAGCTGTTCTTTCAGATCCGGGTTCATAATCTCCGTTTTTGAACCGAACCTGGCAAGCAGCATCGCGTCTCTCGTGAACGACATCATCGAGAAGAAGGCGAAATCGTAATTCTTGTTTTTAACGTCGATAATTGACGCAACCGCCGCCTTAGCACCGTTTTTCCCGGCGTAAAGGTCCGCCAGCCTCGCAACAAGCTCGCCTCTCGCGCGAATCAGTTCGCCTCCGTCTGCGCAGAGCTCGCCGACCCTTCCCATAATACCGTCCGCGTACGAGCAGAGGAGCGACGTGTCGATTTCGGGAAGACTCTCACCGTTTCGCGCGCTTTCCTCCCTCAGTTCACGGTACTTTCTGATAATCTCGTCGTCCGTGTTCCTGCGAAACTCAATGCCCACCGCCCTCGATCTGACCGTTTCAAGCAGCGGAAGAACACTGTCGCAGAGCAGAATTATAAGCGTATATGATGGCGGTTCCTCGAACGTCTTAAGAAGCGCATTCTGGGCGGCCTCGCTCATTTTGTCGGCGCGGTCGACGATGAAAACCTTTTTGCTGGAAAAAACAGGCGCCTTGAACACCTCGTCGCAAATGCCCGCTCTGACCGCCTCCACGCCTATCTGGGTTTTCTTCTCCTCGGGGGCGATAATCCTCAGATCGACGTTGTTGCCGCTCTCCCCGAGCTGGCACGCCCTGCACCTGCCGCACTTCCTGCCGTTCACCGGCGCGCCGCACATCGCGAGACCCGCAAACTCAAGAGCGAACGTCATTTTCCCGATTCCGTCAGGTCCGCTGAAAATATAGGCATGGCTTAGCATTCCGCTTTCCACCGCCGCGGAAAGTCTCATCTTAACGTCTTCCTGACCGATAAGCTTCTCGAACGCCATCTGCCCTTTTCAACTCCTTTCGAAAACCGTATCAACCCTGCAAAGCCCGGCATAAACCGGCGATAACCAGCGCCAAATCCGCGCCTTACTGCTGAGCCGGCTGCCTTAAATCCTCCTGCGTGGACGCTCCCGAAGCGACCGCCGCCGCCCTGACCGCGTCCGCAACTCTGCCGTACAGTTCCTGCCTCGAAACCGGGTCGCACGGGAACGGCAGTATGTTTTCAGGAGAAAGCTCCTCTTCGTCCACGGCTTCTGCAAGCGCGTCCGCCGCCGCGAAAAGCATCCTGTCGTTTATCTCTTTTGCCTTCGCATCCATCGTTCCTCTCAACAGTCCCGGGAAAACGAGAATGCTGCTGATCTGGTTGGGCCGGTCGCTTCTTCCGGTTGCGTAAATGAACGCGCCGCCTTTCTGGGCGTTCTCGGCCAGTATCTCGGGAACCGGATTCGCCATCGCGAAAACAACGGGTTTTTCCGCCATCGAAGCGACGTCGTCCGCTGTAATCACGTTCGCAGCCGAAAGTCCTATGAACACGTCCGCTCCTTTTAAAGCGGCCTTGATCTTCCCCCTGATTCCGCGCGGGTTCGTCTTCCTGAAAAGCTCCTGCAGAACCGGATTCCCTGCCGCGCGCCTCTCGAGCATCACCCCGGTCTTGTCGCACATAACGATATCGCGCACGCCCGCTTTTAAAAGCATCTCCGCGACAGCCGTTCCCGCCGCTCCGCAGCCGCTAATAACAATCTTCGCGTCCTTCAAAGATTTTTCCGCAAGCTTCAGCGAGTTTTTCAGCGCCGCAAGCACCGTCACCGCAGTACCGTCACGACTGTCGTTAAAAACAGGAACCGCGCACCTGTTCTTAAGCTCTTTTTCCACCGCGTAGCACTCCGGCGCGGAAATGCCCTCCAGCATGAATCCGCCGAACCCGTATTCAAGGCTCGCGACGATCCCGGTCAAAGACGCCGCGTCCTTACAGTCAATGCAAAGAGGAACCGCGTCGACTCCTCCGAAGGCTTTCAGCACCGCCGCCTTGCCCTCAAGCAGCGGCATGCTCGCCGCCGGCCCTGTATCTCCAAGTTCAAGAACCGACGTCCCGTTAGAGACGATTGCCACGGTATTCCACCGCCTCGTCATCGAAAAAGACTTGTTGCGGTTTGATTTTATCTCAAGGCAGGCCTCCGCCACGCCCGGTATGTAAGCGAGTGAAACGTCGTAGGGTGTATCCAGCGGCACGCGAACGTGCGTCTCGATTTTCCCCTTTATCTCCCTGTGCATTTCAATCGGCAAGCTTTCTTCCATAAATTCAACTCCCCGGTTTCAGGAGCTCCCGTACACGCAAGCTCTCAAATCGCATCAAATTTAAGACGCGTCCCACGCCGCCCTCATCGACGCCTCCAGCTGCTCTCTCGTCCTTGAACCGACGATCAGTGTCACCGGAAAAGGCGCCTCAAGCATCTTGCGCATCGCAAGCTCCGCAACCGGCATTCCTCTCAAGCGGGCCTCCCCGCTTAATCTTTTGTATAACTCAATGTTCTCGCCGCAAAAGTACCTGTCGCGGCATTTCCCCGGCTCCATAAACGGATTTCCCTCTTCGTCGAAACGGAGCTTCGAAAAGAACCCCTTTGCCTGCGAACTGTACGCGAAAAGCGCTTTCCCAGACTTTTCCAAAAATCGGAAATATCCGTCGTCCATCTCCGCGAGCGTCCTGTCGTAAACACGTCCCGGCGCGGTCTTCGCCAGCCCCCACTTTATCTGCACCGCTGGAACAGGCCCAAAACCGCGCTTCACGGCCTCCCTGTCGGCCTCTCTGACTCTCGAAGCGGTAAAATTCGAAAGCCCGTAGCTTTTGATCAAGCCCTCTTTTTTGAACCCCTCGAGAACCTCGACGAACATGCCGCAGTCCTTCTCCGGGTCGTCCCTGTGCAGCCAGTAAATGTCGACGTAATCGACTCCGAGACACGAAAGACTCTCCTCCAGGTCGCTTCTTATCTCCGCGGGCGTCAGCCTCGAAACGGAATAATCGTCAAGCGCCGGAAATCCTCCCTTGGTGGCAAGAACCACGTTCTGCCTCGCGCGTCTGCTCCTCAGCCACTCTCCGATCGTCTTCTCGCTGGAATGCCTCTCGCCGGGAAGATAGTCCGAGTAAACGTGCGCCGTGTCGATCGATTTTCCGCCGCAACCGGTGTAAACGTCAAGAAGCTCGAACGCGCGCTCTTTTGGAACCGTCTTTCCGTAGTAATCGGTGCCGAGCGTGATGCACGAAACCGGGATATCGCCGTCTCCGAGTAAAAACTCTCTCATCGCAATCAGGCGCCGAACGACACTTTATAGGATCTCAGCTCGTTGAGTTCCATCTCGATCTCGGCCTCAATCGCCTTGACTTCCCTTGCGATGTCCTCCGCGGTCTCGTCCTCGGTCCTGAGCACGCCCTGCTGCCTGAAGTTTCTGGAGCGGTTGTCTGTCTGCTCGCGCTGATTCTGCCGCTGTCCGTCGTTCTTCCTGAAGTCTCTGCGCTGGCCCTGGTTCTGCCCCTGTGCCTGCTGCTGACGCTGGTCCTGCTGTTTGAAATTGCGGTTCTTCTTTTTGAAGTTGTTCCCGCGGTAATTCCAGTTCTGCTTGCGTCCCGAATCCTGGCCGCCGTTCTGCTCCGGGTGCTTCTGATCGTCTCTGTCATTCGTCCGGTTGCTGTCGTTGTCCATCTGAACCTCCGTTAAACCTTACTCACGTCCGTCATTCGCAAAATGCCTGCAAATGGGATAGTTTTTTCCGTCTTCGTCAGTGAAAATAATGTAATCTCCGTTGACGCGTTTTTTCATCTTCCCCGCCGCGGTCAGCGACTCAAACATGCTTCTGACGGCGTAAAGACTGAATTCGTCGTATTTCTCCTTTATGAGCTCTGTAAGGCAGTCCACGTAATACCGCTCTTCGCTCTCGAATATCTCAATGTCTCCGTTTTCAAGCGAAAGAGATATGGCTGACGGCGGAACCGCTCCGCTTATAAAATACACCGGTTTGATGTACATCCCGAGCCTGTACTCCGAAGCAGGAACCGCGGACCTTCCGAACGCGTCAACCGCGCCGGTTCCGGAAGCATCCTCTTCTCCGCCGAGTCCCTCAAGCGCGCCCTCGCAGACCGTCACGTTTTCCGCACCTGCAACCGCGCACGTAATTCCGGACGAATCATCCTCATGTTTTCCGTCCACCCTCCGCGCGCACCGCCAGACGCTTGTTTTCGCGTCCCAGGGCGCCGGTTCCGCAACGGGAGACGACGCTTCTCCGCTGAATCCCTCGAGAAGCAGCCTCGCCAGTATTTCTTTTTTTTGCACCGAATAGAGTCTCATAAACGCCTTGCTTTCAGGAGATTACATACAAATTCAGTATACACCTTCCACGCGCGTTTTTCAAGCATTTTCGTTATGCACAGGACCTGTCGCCGTACGCGAGAGCCCCCGCGATTCTGCAGTATTCGGAAACGATACCGTGCGGCATCGACCTGCAGTAAAACCCTCCCTCCGCGTTTTTCGTGTAGTGTCTTCTTCTGTCGTAAGCAATAAATCCGAGGAACCTTTCCTCCGCCGCTCCTTCCGGGAAAGCGTCCTCCGCCCCCTCGTCGCACACTCTTTCCCATCCGGCAAGCTTCAGTCTCTTCAGAGATATTCCGTTGTTTCTCAGGAGCCACGTGTAGTGCGCAATTTCCGCCTCCACTGAGTCCGCGTCGGTCTCCACCGGCACGAGAACGTAGTCGCAGAACCGCATGAATCCGTTCCTCCTCTCCGCGCTCTCCCTCGTCGAGTCGCAGATCACCGTAATGTCGAATTCGCCGTACGCCCACGACATGAAGTCCCTCATCTCGGCGTCGCCCGGAGCCGTTCCGGGCTCTTCTTTCACGCTTCCAAAGAACAGATTTCTGCCGAAACTGCACCTTTCCGTCTCAAAAAACGGTTCCTCGCCCTCTTCTTCGTAAGAACCGCGCACGCCTGCACCCGACGTCACGTAAACAGTCTCAGGCTCCGACGCCTCCTCAATGAATTCCCTTTCCGCGTCCCTCCTCCCTTCCGCCGCAGCAATCTTCACAAGGTCCGCCGCGCCGCTCTCTTCAAGGCCCGGCTCCAGGTAGTATTCTATCCGCGGGTTCGTGCAGTCGCAAATCTCGTAAACGCAAGTCTTAAAGCCCATGTACGACGAGGTCACGAATCCAAACTCGGCGGCAAACGCAACGTTGCCCGGCACGTAGAGAATCAGCTTTCTGTAGCCTTTTTCGATGTGCGGGAACAGTATCACGCGGTCTTCGGCATCGGTTTCCGCAGGCGGCTCGGGAACATCCTGCTTTTCTTCAGCATCCTCTTCGCTTTCCGACGGTTCCTCCTGAACGGGTTCCGTGTCCGCGCCGGCAGTATTCTTCTCACCGGAAGTATTATCAGCCGCGGCAGTTTTTTCCGCGCCTGCCACGTTGAATGTGATTCTGGCCGCAGTCACGTTCATGTTTTCAACGGAAACCGTTCCCGGAGGCACTCTGTCCCCGGTTTGCGCGGGTTGGTCAACCTCCGGGTTTTCGGAAACACCCGCGTCTTCCAAAGAATCGTCCGAACCGTTTTGCAGCGCCTCTTCACGAACCGCGGAACGCAGCGCGTTCGCCAGTTCCTCAACGCCCCCGAAACGCCTTCCGACTGCCGGATCGGTACAGACCGCGGCAAATCTTCCTACCGGTCCTCCGATTTCATCAACAGCCTCCGGTCCCGTCCTTCCGGTAATTAGAAACGCGAGAATCATTCCGAGCGAATAAAAATCCGACCTGCAGCACGGCATCCCGCGCGATATCTCAGGCGCCGAAAACCCTTCCGACACAAGTCTAACGGTCTTCGCGCCCGCGGTTTTCGGCGCGCTTCCGCCTCTCGGTTCCGGCCCCGCCGACTCGAAGTCGATCAGAAACACGTCCTCGCCGTCATAGACTACGTTCTCAGGCTTCAGATCTCCGTGGTACATGCCTGTCTCCTCGTAAAAATCCTTCAGCTTCCTCGCCACTGCAAGAACGATCTCCGCCGCCTCTTCGCGCCCGCACGGTCCGTTGCGCTTCGCGAAAGCGTCAAGCGGCTCGCCGTCGATCCACTTTCTGGCCATCACCAGCCTACCCCCTTCGGTTCTCGACTCAAGGTACAGCCCTTTGTAGGCGGCCTTCCAGATCTCGCATTCGATCCGTCCCTCTGGCGCGTCCTTCGGCCATATCTTAATCAAGACTTTGGCGCCGTTGCTTTTCTTCCTGGCCCTGACGGTCAAAGGATACAAAGCCGCGCCCGTGCGCCCAAAGCCAGTCCCTGCATCTTCCGCGCGTCCCGTTTTCGCGTCGCCGTCAGCGTCCGTTCCCTGCCGCGCAAAGAATCCCCCTGAGGCAGCTTCGGACCAAGTCCCTTCTGCGCCTGCAGCCACGGCTTCCGCGCCCGCGTATCTTCCGTTGAAATAAAACTCCATGTGCCCCCTCCTTGCGAACCGTCTCCCCCGAAAGACGGCCGCGGTTTCCCGGTTTGTTGCCCGTTTGTGCTCCGGCAACGCAAATACTACCGCCGTACACGGACGTTTGCAAGCGTTTTTTTATTTTCCAAAAAACTCCGCATTTCCCGAAAATAAGGCAAAAACGGAAAATATGCCGCCGCCTTCTGTAACTTATTTGGCACGCCTTCGGGAAGCGGATTCCGGCCTCGCAAAACCCGGCAAAAAAATTTTTCGGAGCGACCGGCAAGCGGCAGCGTTTCAAGGTTTTTTCAAGGTTTCTCCCGCAAACCGCGGACGTTTCCCTCCGAAGGTCCGGGAACCGGGAAGCCGCGAAAAACTCAAGTCCGAGATTGATTTCGGCGGCGAGTCGTGATATCATTTTATTTTGAAAGAACCGTTGGGAGGACCGGATGGATTTTCAGGCCGAGGCAAGAGACGAATTATTCGCGCGCGAAGAGCTTCTCATAGGCAAAGAGGGGCTTGAGATTCTCGCGAATTCCTGCGTCGCGGTCTTCGGACTGGGCGGCGTCGGCGGGAACTGTGCGGAGGCGCTTGCGAGGGCGGGCGTCGGCAGGCTGATTCTTGTCGACAACGACAGAGTGTGCCTTTCAAACCTCAACAGGCAGCTCTTCGCGACGCTCGACACGGTGGGGATGCTCAAAACCGAGGCGGCCGCGGAAAGGCTCGCGAAGGTGAACCCTTTTTGTAAAGTTACCGCGCTTGACATATTTTTCGGCGAGGACACCGCGGACCGGATCGACTGGGAATCGGTCGATTTCATTTGCGACGCGGTGGACACCGTGAGCGCGAAGGTACTTCTGGCGGCAATCGCGCAGGAAAAAGGCATAGGCATAATAAGTTCGATGGGCACCGGCAACAAGTTCGAGCCCTCAGCCCTGCGTGTGGCGGACGTTTTCGCCACCTCCTACTGCCCGCTCGCGCGCGTGATGCGCAGGCTGCTTAAAGAGCGCGGCATTAAAAAGCTGAACGTCGTTTATTCTGAGGAGGTTCCCGTCCGCACGGGCAGCCGCACCCCGGGAAGCATTTCGTTCGTGCCCCCCGCCGCCGGTCTTATTATGGCCGGGTTCGCGGTCAATTCTATTTTAAAAAAGCGCCCGTAGACGGCGCAGATGATTCCGATTTTTAAAGGAGCTAAAGGATGAACCCGATTTACCAGAAACACCATTTCAGCCTTATGTGGCCGGACTACGAAGCAGGACGCGCGCGCGAACAGGCGATGAAAACCGACGAAGGCCGTCTGTTCAACCAGGACATCATGGAACGCGACGTCAACGCGAACATGATTCTTGAAGGCATGGAGGTCAGGAACGAGGGCCGCGAGTATATTATAAGCAGGATCAGCGATATGGTGACCGACGAGAAGACGATCTTCTACCGCCAGTCGATTTTAAAAGATTTTCTGAAATACCCGGAGATCGAGATCATGGCCAACGCCGACCTGCTGCCGCTCACGATGCAGCTCGGGCGCATGGAGAAAACGAACCTGGCGCACGACGACGACGTCCGCAAGACGGTCTGGCGAATGGAGCTTCTTAAAGTTTACGTGCAGTGCGTCACCGTTCTGGAGCGGATTTTCTGCACCTCTTCGCGCACGTTTGACTCCGAAGGGCTGCTTAAGCTTCGCGAACTCATCAGCGGGATTACCGCCGACCCGGCCTACCACGAGCTCGTCCGCCTGCTCCCCGTTTTAAGCGACGACATAAGAAGCATCCAGAGCGTTACGCTGGGAATCAACCTCGACAACGAGCTCCACCCGGTCGAGTCCGTTCTGCTCTCCGTGAGCGAAAAACCGATCAAGCGCAAGGGCCTTCTCTCCAATCTGTTCGGAACCAGAACCAACGAGGACAGGTACTACGGCATCGGCACGTTCTATACGATTCTTAAAGACAACAGCGCGGGAACCCTCGACGCCGCGATTATGCGCGACCTCAGTTCCGTAATGCGCGACACCTTCCGCCACCTCGCGGAGTCCCTCTCCCGCTTCGAGCGAGTTGAGTCGGCCTTCCTTTTTGAATTAATGCCTGAGATCTCGTTCTACATCGGCGGCAGTCACCTTGTCAAAAAGCTCAGGAACGCCGGCCTGCCGATGTGCTTTCCGACCCCGCTGCCCATGGACGCGCGCAGGTTTGACGTGCGCGACATTTACGACGTGAGCTTCGCAATCAGGGTCATGTCCGACACGGGCATCAACAAGCTCGACAACGTCGTCGTCACGAACGATTTCAAAATGGGCGACAAAGAGGGTCGCATAGGCGTGCTCACCGGCGCGAACCAGGGCGGCAAGACAACCATTACGCGCGCGCTCGGACTTGCGCAGATGATGTTCCAGGCGGGTCTTCCCGTCGCGGGCACGCAGGGCGAGATCAGTCCGTGCGACAACATTTTCACCCACTTCCCCGAGCTCGAAAAGAACTCCGTCAGCGAAGGCCGTCTCGGCGAGGAGTGCGTCAGGCTCGAACAGATCCTTCCCAAGCTGACCAAGTACAGTATGATTCTGATGAACGAGTCGCTGTCGAGCACTTCCCACCAGGAGTGCCTGTTCATCGCGACAGAAATCATGCGCTATCTGCGTAAGATTGGTGCGCGCGCGCTTTTCGCGACGCACATTCACGAACTGGCCGAGAACATTCCCGAGCTCAACAAAGAAGAGGGCCTGTCGGACATGATGAGCCTTGTGGCCGGCGTCGACGAGTCCCACGAACTCGAAGTCATGACCGAGCAGGGAATCAAAAAACTGAAATCCGGCAGCAAGCGTACGTATAAGATTACGCCGATGCCGCCTCAGGGAAGAAGCTTCGCGCTCGATATCGCGCGCACGTACGGTATCAGCTTCGAGCAGCTGCTTCAGTCCCACGAGGAACAGACCGGCGGCAAGGAAGAAGCGCCTGCCGAAAGCAATTAATCCGCGTTAGATTTTCACTAAACAAAGGCAAAAACCGATGAAGTATCTTGTTATTTTGGGGGACGGAATGGCCGACTATCCGGTTCCGGAGCTCGGCGGCGCCACCCCGCTTATGAAAGCTTTCAAACCCAATATAGACAGAATGAGCGAGTACGGCGAACTCGGCCTTGTGAAGACGGTTCCCGACCATCTCAACCCGCCCGGGAGCGACATCGCGAACATGTCGGTGCTGGGCTACGACCCGGACAGGTTTTATTCCGGGCGTTCACCTCTCGAAGCGGTCAGCATGGGCATTAAATTAGGCGACGAGGATCTCGCGGTGCGCTGCAACCTGGTGTGCCTCTCGGACGACGAACCCTACGAGCAGAAAACTATGCTCGACTACAGTTCCGACGAAATCACAACGGCGGAGTCGAAGGTTCTGATCGAGTATATTAACGAAAAGCTCGGCACGCCCGCGTTCAGGTTTTATCCGGGAATCAGCTACCGCCACTGCATCGTCATGAATGTCCCCGCCGGCGTGAAGCTTCTCTGCACTCCCCCGCACGACATTACCGAGCGTCAAATTACCGGGTATCTCCCTAAAGGCTTTATGAGCGACGAACTGCTCGCCTGCATGAAAAAGAGCTACGAGCTGCTGACGGAACACCCTATCAATAAGGCGCGCGTTGCCCGCGGTCTTAAACCTGCGAATTCCATCTGGCCCTGGGGCGAAGGAAGGCGGCCCTCCCTTTCGGATTTTCATGAAAAGTACGGACTCCGCGGCGCCGTCGTGTCGGCGGTCGACCTTGTGCGCGGGCTCGGTATCTGCGCGGGAATGAAGAGCATCGTAGTCGAAGGCGCTACAGGCACATATAAGACAAATTTTGAAGGCAAGGCAGACGCGGCGGTGAGATTTCTGCTTGACGGCGGCGACTTTGTATATATTCACATGGAGGGTCCTGACGAGTGCGGCCACCGCCACGAGATTCCCGAAAAAATCCTCTCGATCGAGTATATTGACGCGCGCGTTGTCGGGCCCATTGAAAAAGCGCTGCGGGACGCCGGCGAGGACTTCAGGATGCTGATTCTTCCCGACCACCCCACCCCGCTCGTTCTCAGAACGCACACCCACGACGCGGTGCCTTATATTATTTACGACAGCAGGCAGAAGTTCATGCAGAACCCGGGCGCGAAGTACGACGAGAATTTCGCGCGGCTGACGGGCGTTTACGTTCCCGAGGGGCATAAACTTATGGACAGGTTCATTGAAGGCGGGAAAGCCTGACGGACAAGGCCTTTTGAATATCTGCTTAAAACAAAAATCCGCTCCTTGACCGAGGCGGATTACTTTTTATACTTGTGTATTCGGGTTATTTGCTTTTTTGCGCTTTAACTTTAGCTTGTACGCGGGTATGCTCCGCAGCTTTTCGACGGCTTTTTCCTCCGTGAACCCTTCTTTGTCCGCGAAGAATATTTCCGACGTGTTCCCGCGTTTAAAATAGAACAGTAACGAGCGTTTCAGTTCTTTCGTTTTGGCAAGGCCGGCGAGTTTGAGAGTGCTCGTGCGGTCGCCGTTTTCGACCTCGATCCGGTCCCTGTAAAAGAATGCGTGAACGTTCCTGACTTCTTCGCAGGCCTTCGCGGCCTCTTTTTTTCTGTTCGCAAGCATCGAAACGAGCCCCAGAATTCCCGCCGCCACTACGACGGCGCCTGCAACGATCTCAATTACAGTCAGTTTCGAGTCGAACCTGCCGCCGGAGATCAGCCCCGCCAGAGGCTTAAACGACAGAAAAAAGGCGCCGCCCGCTATCAAAAGAACGTAGCAGAAAAGCGAGCCCCTGTAAACACGCGCGTAAATCTCACGCATGATCTCAGGTTTGTTCACGGTCGTGTTTTCCGCAACCGGCTCTTCGCGAAGTTCGTCCATAAGTTACTCCTTCCTGATCCTTTTTGTTCCGTCAAATGTCGAAATCGATATTAATCCCCAGATCGTAGGCGAAAGACGACAGAATATACTTGTCGCGAATGTCGCGCGTCATTACAAAATCAACCGGTATCTCTTCGTCGGGAAGTCCAATCTCCGAAGGCCTGACAGGCGCGCCCGCGTCGCGAAGCATTTCCGCCACAATGCGTGCGGACGGAAGCGTTTTTTCCGCCTCCGCTTTGATCAGTTCGTAGTTCGCCGCGATTTTCCGCAGCCGTTCTTCCGTGTCCGCGCGGTCGTAAAGGCGTCTGTTTTTCAGGTCTTCAGCTATGATTTCGCCGCCCGGTCCGAGCCTCGCCGCAATCTTTTTCGCGTGTTCATGAACGTCAAAAACTTCGTGCGCGCGGCGGGCGCGTTCATAATCCGGCTTGGAACCGTTCATTTTTGCTATTTGCGCGAAAAGCTTTTCGTACCCTTCAAGGGCGAGAACGGTGCCTATTCCGCACTGGATCCCGTGAAGCTCCACCGGAGTGCCGAACGAAACGCCCCGCATGTCCCAAATGTGCGAAAAATAGTGTTCGATTCCCGAAGCCGGCCTGCTGATTCCCGCGTAGTCCATCGCGATACCCGAGATCACCAGCCCCTCCATTACCGCCTCGATAGCCTCCGGTTCCCTGTTTTTAAGCCCCGCGGCGTTCGAGACCACCTTTTCAAGCGCCTCGCGCATCAGGTTTGCGGTCAGTTCGCAGTAATACTCGCCGGTCACAATATGCCCCAGCTTCCACTCGAAAAGCGCAACGTACTTCGCGATCATGTCGCCGAGTCCCGCAAGAATCGAATTCTCCGGCGCCGCGCAGAGTATCTCCGTGTCGCCAATGACCGCGTCCGGACAGCGCGACCCGACCGACACCTTAAGGCCGCCCCTCAGCACCGAGGAAGTCGACGAGCAGAAACCGTCCATGGAAGGCGCCGTCGCGACCGTCACAAAAGGCGCCCCGGTCATGTGCGCGAGTATTTTGCAGATGTCGTTGATGACCCCCGAGCCGACCGCCACCACTGCCGTCTTTCCCGCGGCGAGGGGGTCTTCGGAGGCGGGGCCGCCGCACATGTTCAGGACGGCGGCCCCCACTGCCGGCTCGTCCGGCTCGACAAAACCGCGGTCAAAGACAAACCTGTCGAGCCGGAACCCGGCCGCGTCCAGGATCGCGGCGACGCGGCCGCCGGCCGCCCGCTCCGTGTTTCTGTCGCTTACTATATAAGCGCGGGCGGCCCCGAGCCGGCCCAGTACGCCCGGCAAAGCACTGAGGGCGTCCCTGCCGATGATGACCTCTTTAACGTTGGCCCCGTGGTCACGCCCGCACGCGCACGCGAACCGCCCCTTTTGTATAAGCTCCGCCGCCCGCCGGCATCCGGAATCCATAACAGGATTCAAACCGGGATTTAAAACCGTACTCAACCGCTTCACGCCTCTTTTCGTTTCAGTTTTTGTCCGCGTGTCTCGCGTATTTATATGTTTCGCGCGTTTTCTTCGCCGCACCCGTGTTCCGCAAAACCCGGGTCGAACGACGGCATTAGTTTAAGTTTAAAAAGATTGCGCCTGTGAAGCGTGTCGATGCGCCGCTTCGTGTCCTCGTCGTCGATCTCCCCTGTTCTTATATACCTGTCCAGAACGTCATAGGTGAAGCCCAGGTTGTCCTCGTCGGTCTTTCCCGAAAGTCCGTCGGACGGCGCCTTGTCGGTCAGTTCACGCGGCAGGCCCAGCAGCCTTCCGAGGGCCTTGACTTCAGTTACAGTCAAATGTGAAAGCGGGCTGAAGTCGCCCGCGGCGTCGCCGTACCTTGTCGAGTAGCCGACCCAGTCCTCCGAGAGGTTGCAGGTGTTGACCACCCTGCCGTTCATGCACTGTGAAACGTAGTAAAGCGTGCTCATTCTGATGCGCGGCGGCAGGTTGATCGCCGCCTGTCTCGTCTCGGGAACGTCCTCCGGAACCGCGTTTTTAAGCCCCTGCACCGCATCGGCAATGTTCACCGTGAAGTGGCGAATACCGAGCGTTTTTACCAATTTATAGGAAAAATCGATGTCCGGCTGCTCGCCGTTGGGCATCAGCACGCCGATCACTCTGTCCTTCCCGAGCGCCTCCGCACAGATCGCCGCCGCAACAGACGAATCCTTGCCGCCCGAAATTCCGACGACCGCGTTGCAGCCCGGTCCGTTCTCCTCGAAAAACTCGCGGATCCATTTCACGAGCGCGTCTTTCACAGCCTTTATGTCAATTTCCGGCTCCCGCTTTAATTCAGTATTCACGCCGATCTCCTCCCCGGTGTTTTCACAAATCTCGGTTCCCGCCTCAATGTACTCTGAAACCGCCTTCATCAACAGTTCTGTGCCTCCTTCGGGAAGCTCGCGCCGCGCCTCCGCAAGCACAATCATCTTCGCCAGAATTCCGGTAAAATCTCTGCCTGAAAACTCTATTTCCGCGCCGTCCGCAACCGCTTTGAAGCCCGAATCCGCAATCAAAAGGTCCGCGACGGTTCGCAAAATTTCCGACCTTTCGAGAACGTCCGCAAGCGTTTTTTCCGCGCCGTCCGGGAAATATTTCCCGGCGTTTCCCGCCTCGCTCTCAGGAATGCATTTCCCGGAAATACCGGCTTTTTTCCAAATCTGCCGCGCCCGCATCAGCGCGTAGAGATAGCAGAAATCCTCCGGATTTTCCGCCGAAATTCCCGTTTTCCCTCGTTTTCCCGCGTTTTTCCGGCATTTCCCGGAAATATCCGATATTTCCCGCGCAAGGAACAATCCGTCCGCCCTATAGTTCAGATATTTCCCGCAGGCGTAAAAATACCCGACGCCCGGAAATATTTCCCGCAGTTTTTCCGCCGCCTCCGACGCCTCTTTTTCCGACCTCATAAAGCAGCAAAAATCGCAGCGAAAACTTTCGTCCGGAGTCCGTTCCGGATCGAATTTTCCCGCCGCGAAGTTTTCCGGATTCAGCCTCGGTCCGGTCACCTGAAATCTGATCTTCATCTCACTGCTTCCCCATGAACTCCTCGGGGTCGACCCGCAGCACCGGGCCGTCGAGCCCTCCCAGGAACAGCTCCGCGAGTCCCGCGAATTTTTCAGCGCTGTCGCTCGTATAATAAACAGTCTTGCCGCCCTTCTTTTTGCCGGCGATTCCGGTCCTCTCAAGAAGGTCTTTCAGCTGCGCGGCAACGGCTTTCGCGGAGTTCACGAGCGTCACGTTGGCGCCGAGTTCCCGCGCAATCACCTTTTCAAGATAAGGGTAGTGGGTGCAGCCCAGAACGAGCGTGTCGATGTCGCCGATTCCCGACAGGTATTTTTTGCAGACCGCGGCAGTGATTTCGTTGTCCCACCAGCCCTCTTCTACCAGTGGCACGAATAGCGGGCAGGCCTTCCCGGTGAAAACGCAGTCGCCGCGGAGCGATTTGATCGAAGTCTCGTAAATGCCGCTCCTGATCGTGGCCTGCGTGCCGATGACGCCTATTCTGCCGGTTTTGCTGACCCTCGCGGCCTCTTCGGAACCCGCCCTGATCACGTCCACAACAGGCACCCCGAACGACTCCAGGAACTCCCTTCCGCTGCAGGCAGCCGCAGTATTGCACGCCGCGACGATCGCCTTGACGTCCTTCGAGAGCAGAAGTCTGATGTCTGATTCGGTGCATTTTCTGACGGTTTCGGTCGATTTTGTGCCGTAGGGCGCCCTTCCGCTGTCGCCGAAATAAATAAGGTCCTCGCCGGGCAGAAGCTTCCTGATCTCTTTAAGAACCGTCAGGCCGCCCAGGCCGGAGTCGAATATTCCGATTGGTTTTGAAGCGGTTTTCTTCATGTTTTTCTCCGCGTTTTGAAAGATTTTCCGGAAATGCGTCCGTAAT
>JAEEGL016429407.1_pt1 | contig 18629 bp, 16 predicted proteins | sample 9134231 | NCBI WGS metagenome assembly JAEEGL01 (sample SAMN16246548, study PRJNA631951) | gut metagenome | biome: gut microbiome; feature: rumen; material: fiber-attached | host: Bos | place: Iran: Karaj | collected 2018-10 | reverse complement strand
TATTACGATAAGCGTGGCAAGGTATTGTATTCCCTCCATTGGGAGAAATTCTTTCAGCATATCAGGGAAAAGTACAACAGCATTTACAAGTACCAAATGCCGCTCGTAACACCTCATATCTGCCGTCATACCTATTGTACTAATATGGCAAAGAACGGAATGAATCCGAAAACTCTGCAGTACTTGATGGGACATTCTGATATCAGCGTTACTCTTAACACATATACTCATGTCGGATTTGAGGACGCTAAGGCCGAAATTTCTAAACTTTTCATAGTGTAAAAATCCCCGAAACCCTTGAAAACATTGAGGGTCAAAACTCAAATTTTGACCCTGAGTTGAACCCTGGAGCATACCAAAATATGCCAAAATAAGCCACGAAAAGAACGAACGTTCATTTATGAGGATAGTCCGGAAACCCTTATAAAATATGGCATTTCAGGGTATTTCAAGGCAAATCGTTACTATGATAAAAGTACTATTTGTGTGCCACGGCAACATCTGCCGTTCGGCAATGGCTGAGTTTATGATGAAGGACCTGCTGGTGAAAAGAGGCCTTGATGACCTCATTGAAGCGGCATCGGCTGCCACGTCCAGGGAAGAGCTCGGGAACGATATGTATCCGCCCGCCAAAAGGCAGCTGGATAAGATGCATGTTCCCTATACGCGCCGCGCCGCAAGGCAGATCAGGCCCTCCGATTACGATGAATACGATTTCATAATCTGCATGGAGCAGTTTAACATCCGCAATCTCAGGAGGATCATTCCGGACGATCCGATGGGTAAGGTCCATCTGCTCCTGGATTATTCCGATGATCCCAGAGACATCTCGGATCCCTGGTATACGGATAATTTCGACAGGGCATACAGCGACATCCTGGAAGGTCTTGAAGGCTTCCTTGCATATCTGGAACCGAGGCTTTGATCATGTTTTATGTATGTTTTCGGGCGGAGGGATAATATGAGAAATATCAGGAAGACTGTGTGCGCTTTACTGGCAGTAATAATGCTGACAAGTCTTGCTTCGTGCGCGGCTTCTGCAGAGCCTTTTGATCATCAGACAATGACAGACTTTTGCGGGGAGCTGGGTTTTGAAGAGTGCTCTGATCCGGATGAACTCTTTAATGCTTATTCACGGATATTATTCAGCTCGGCGGACGGAGAGGGCGCGTATATTACCGCTTCAGGAGACGAAGCAAATGATGTCTACAGCTTATTCATGAACCGTTTCACCGATATGCCGTCGTATGATGTTGATGAGGCCACAACCTTCATCTGCTCGGGCGATGATGGATTCTTTATGGGATTTGTCTATACTTTCGAAGACGCAAAAGAAGCCGGAAAATTCTACAAGAGATTTGTCAGGAATATCATCGATGACGGCAAGCAGGCCGAGGAAAAAGGCTGCACTTATGCTCTTTCCGCAACAATTAACGCCATCGGGGAATCTGAACTTTACAGCATCTATCTTAAGGATAAAACCGTTCTGATCGTCCGCGGCATCTGCAAAGATACCCGCACCGCCGATGATCTCTGCACGGCCTACGGTGTAAGGTCTCCGAGTGAGGAATTATAAACATGATCCTGGTCTATTACCTCATCTTAGTTAACCTCACCGCGTTCATCCTTTACGGCACGGACAAGTCGTATGCGAAAAAAGGCGCGCGCAGGATACCCGAGAGGACTCTTCTCTTCTGGGCATGGATCGGCGGCTCGATCGGCTCGTTCCTCGGCATGAAGGTCTTTCACCATAAGACGCTGAAGCCGAAGTTTGCCGTGACCGTGCCGCTCCTGATGGTGCTCGAGATCGTCATCTGCGGCTTCTGCCTTTATCAGAACTATCATCTTGTCACGACAGAATATGAGGCTGATCTGGGACTCGGTCAGGACCTTACGATAGTTCAGGTGTCGGACCTCCACAACCAGATCTTCGGAATCGGCGAATCCGCGCTCATGAAAAAGATCGATTCGGCTGATCCGGACATCATAGTCGTGACCGGCGATGTCGTGGATGAGACCCACACCTCGTATTCCATCGCGCTGTCTTTCTTTGAAGGCGCGGTGAAAAGAGCACCCGTCTATTACGTCACGGGCAATCACGAAGTCCGTCTGCAGGGCGCGAAAATGTCCTCCTTCCGGGACAGTCTCCGCTCACTCGGCGTCACCATCCTTGACGACACTTACATCGATATGGGTGATTACATTCTTGCCGGGATCAGCGATGCGTCTCTGGATTCATTTGACGCTTACCCGCCGTTCGGTGATGAAAAACCGGTCATCATGCTAGCTCATGAACCGCAGTACTTTTCCCTCTATCAGAGCCTCGGCACGGACCTTGTCCTGACCGGTCATTATCACGGAGGACAGATAATAATTCCGGGCGTTGGAGGCGTTGTGTCGCCCGAATTCGAGTTCTTCCCGGATATGTATGAAGGCATGCACACTTTCGGAATCATGAAGCTTGTCTTAAGCCGCGGTCTCGGCAACAGCTTCGCACCCGTGAGGATCAACAACTATCCTGAACTTGTGGTTGTGAAGGTAAAGTAAGTTTTTCATCTGTTCCTCCATTGATAACCGTTCTCTGCGAGTGTAAAATTTTCTTATGAATTACTCAAGAACGGTCACAACCCAATACGGTCTGGTCAGAGGCATCGTCAAAGACGGGTGCAAGGAATACCTCGGCATCCCTTTCGCGGCGCCTCCGGTAGGTGATCTTGCGTTCAAACACCCCGTTCCGCCCGAATCCTGGAGCGGCATTCTTGATGTTATCAGAGGACCGGTAAGTCCCGTTCAGGGAAAAGGCAGATCCACGGTAGGGGCAGACGGTAAGGACTGCCTGTATCTGAATGTTTTCGTGCCTGAGGGACTGCAGCCTGACGCTCCGGTCATGGTGTGGTTCTACGGCGGCTCCTATGCAAACGGCGGCTGCGGAAGAGTGAGCGAAGACAGCGACGAGCTGTATTACGATCTTGCGAAATATGCCGTCGACACGAAGACCATCGTCGTCAGCTTCAATTACAGGCTTAATCTTGAGGGGTTCCTCAATCTGAATTTTCTGGATAAAAGATTTGAAAAGAGCAACGGTCTTTTCGACCAGATGGCAGCTCTCAAATTCATCCGGAACAATATCCACCGCTTCGGCGGAGATGCCGATAACGTAACGGTTTTCGGGCAGTCCGCAGGCGCTGCATGCATCATAGCGCTGCTCGGAATGCCGGAAGCAGAGACGCTTTTCGACAAAGCGATCCTCCAGTCACCCTGCGTCGACTCCTTCTGGACCGAGAAAGAAAGTGAACGCCTTACATACAAATATCTGAACTTCATCGGTCTCAAGCCCACGGAACTTGCAGCGCTCAGGGACATCGGTATCGAGAGCATCCACAAGGCCAACAGCGATCTTAAAAAACTCGTTTTCCGCGAGGGCAACGCAAGGTGCGCATTCTCGCCCGTCATCGACGGTGAAGTGATAAAGGCCCGCCCCGCCGACCTTGCCAAAGCTTCCAAAAAGCCTATACTCATCGGCACCTGCAGCCAGGAAGGCGATGCGTTCATAAACAATATCCCGACCGTCGCGCTCCCGCTTGCCGCCCATTGGTTCGGATTCAAATTCAAGCCGGGAAACGGCGCACACCGCAAGATGTCAGACGAATTCACCGCCTGCTTCTACGTCAATCCGTCGCGCGAGATCGCCCGTGAGATCAAGGGTCCCTCCTGGGTTTATGAATATCAGTATATGACACCCGATATCGAGAAAAGAGGCGCCGGGTGCTTCCACGCGAGCGAGCTTCCGCTCCTTTTCGATAAATCAACACCATATGCAAATATCGATGATCCGGTCTCCCGCCGCGTCGGCGAGAAGATGCGCGAGATCTGGAGCGCTTTCGCGTATAACGGCGAGGCACCCTGGAAGCAGTACAAGACCGATGAAGAGATAATGCCGATCAAGTAACAGTGTTAAATCCGGTTTTTACGGGTCTTTTACCAGACTCATAACCGTCTCTCACTTATCCATTCCCGAACGAACTGCAAAGGAAATGTAGAACTATTGCTTTATCAGTTCAATTCGCTTATTCCTTCCTATATAATAGGTTTGTTTTAAATTTTCGTGCGGAGGTCAAAAATGGTTGTATCGACTAAGGGACGCTATGCGCTTCGTGTAATGATAGACATTGCAAAATTCGAGAAGGATTCTTATGTCACTCTCAGCGGCATCGCGGAGAGACAGGGCCTGTCCGAGAAATACCTTGAGTCAATCATAAAGATGCTTGTCCAGAACAACCTGGTCAAAGGTCTCCGCGGCAAGAACGGAGGCTACAAGCTCAGCCGTCCCGCCGAAGAGATCACCGCTTGGGACATCATCTCCGTTACCGAGAACGATTTCTATGTCGTCGCCTGCATGAATCCCGACGCGCCCAAGTGCGACCGCGTCGCAACCTGCGTCACCCTCCCGATGTGGAAGGAATTCAACGATACGATGCAGGATTTCTTCAAGAAGTACACGATTGCCGATCTGGCAAAGAAGGATGTCTGAGCGTCCTTACAATCCCTTCTCCTTAAGCCCTTGAACCACCCCGATGTAGAACTCGCGGATGTCGAAGCCGTCGATGTTCTCACGGTTCAAGTCGATCATGTCGGCGTGGGAGATGCCGCGCAGACCGTTGTTGGTCAGGAAATGATATTCGGAGCCCCACTGGAATGACTCTTCGCCGACGAGGCCGTCGTTGAAGCCGTCGAAATGCTTTACGAAGTGATAGCTCATGTTGAGCGGGAACCTGCCGCTGACCGCATGGTTCAGCTTGGAGCCGAAGCTCTGGGTATAGATGCCATCGAACTGGGACTGCATGGGCGCCATCTCGGCATTCAGGCGGGCGACGCCGTCTTTGGTGAGGTCCGTGACCGCGCTGACAAAATCAGGATTTATGTCGCCCAATGCTTTCGCGCCCTTGTTATAGGCAGCAGCGACTGTGTTCTTGAGACTTTCGGGCGCATTGTTCATGAGATACTCCGCAAACTCGCAGCCGCGGTGAGGCGTGTTTACCGTCGTCAGTGAAGCTACGAACGGTGCCATTCCGAGCATGCAGATGCAGTATCTAGAATCCAGACCGCCCTTGCTGTGGGCAATGATGTTGACCTTCTCGGCTCCGGTCTCCTGAAGGACCCGGACAATGGCTTTCTTGATCTGGAGAGCGCAGGTCCTGACGTTGCCGGCGGATTCCTGACCGCCGTAATAGACCGTTGCGCCGTTCTTTATAAGCTCGGCGGGGACCCTGCCCCAGTAATTCAGGTGCTCGGAATCACGGAAGAAAACGCCGTGGACCATGAGGATAGGATATTTCGTTTTGCAGACCTGAAGAGACTTGCGGGCTTCGTTGCGCCAGTAACGCTCGCTCTCGTCGCGGACTTCCCTGCCTGATACCTTTACTATCCATGACAGCACGAAAAGGTTTGCCACGGGAACCATGCCGCAGATGATGCCGATCACCCTTTTGCTGATTCCGATCTGCTTGGATGTCACATAGACAAGGATTATTCCGGTCCAGAAATATGCGTTGAGAATCGCGAAAGTCACACACGCATACTCAATGATCGAAGCCCAGCCGAGCTGTTCGTGGAAGAACAGCGACACGATAAAAGCGGGCACTGTCACGAGCAGCGTATACGGGAAAACGGAAAGGACCGTGGTGCCGTACGAGCAGACCTTAAGTCTTCCGCCACAGATTCCGGATGCGTAAAAACCGGGTAAGACAAAGCCCAGTACCGCAAGCGCTACCGTCAGCACTATAAACCAGGCGCTGAAATAGTACAGGAACGTGCTGAGGCATGCTGCCGTAATTATGATACCGTCAAAGATCTTTATTGCCGGTCTTTCTTTATACATTTTGACTTACCAGCTTGCTGAATTGCCGAAGTTGTAATCGTCGTTGTAATCGCCGGGTTCGCCGTAACGCTCCTTGTTGCTTCTGTCCTGAATATCGCGGATGCGTTCTTCAGGTGTCTGTGTGGGCGTAGGTGTACCCTGTCCCTGACCGCCCGGTGTGGGCGTAGGCGTTCCCTCACCCTGGCCGCCCGGTGTAGGCGTGGGTGTTCCTGTTCCTTCTCCGCCGGGAGTAGGTGTAGGTGTTCCTGTACCTTCACCGCCCGGAGTAGGTGTGGGCGTGCCTGTTCCTTCACCGCCGGGTGTGGGAGTCGGTGTCTCTCCGCCGGGTGTAGGCGTAGGTGTCTCACCCTGACCGCCCGGTGTCGGGGTAGGCGTGGGAGACTGTCCGCCGCCCGGAGTAGGTGTCGGCGTGGGTGACTGGCCGTCCGCAGGCGAAGGTGTCGGTGTCGGAGTCTCCGTAGCATCCGCATCCGGCTTGGGTGACGGGGTCGGCGTAGGTGTGCCGTCCTCGGGATTCGGCGTCGGTGACGGCGTCTCTTCCGGTGTGGGCGTAGGCGGATTCTCATACTGGTTCTTCAGATCCTCGATGAAATCGTTGATCTCGTTATAGAGCTTCTGGGCTGCGTAATAGTGACCGTCGTTATCAGCGGTTGCACAGTCGTTTTCCGAGAGGATGCTTTTCGCTGTCTCGCAGATCTCGATAACATCCTTGTAGTTATCTTCGTTGATATTCTTAACATCGATGGGCGTTACATAAGCCAGCGCATAGTTGACCCTGATCTTGCAGTCGTAGGGTTCATCCGGCTTAAGGTTGAGCGCGAGCTGGTACTCCTGCTTGGCCTTCTGGTAGTCGCCGAGCTTATAGAAGACATTACCCTTGTTGAAGTGGTTGATGTAAGGCTGCGTGAAGCCGAGGAAGCCCAATTCGTTCTGCTGGTAGACGCCCTGATCGTAATTTTCGATCATCCTGCGGTTGCCGAAATAATTCAGAACGAGGATTCCCAGAAGTGCGGCAGTAAGGATCCAGACTGCGATAGTTATCTTCTTTACCATGCGTCAGGCCCTCCTTTTCACGCTTACGAATTCATAAGCGACAAGTGCTGCCAGAGGGATAACGAACCAGAAGTATGTATCGGCATAACCGTACTTTGTCGTCTCCTCCTCTTCGGCATCAAGGATATCCATTACTTCCTCAAGGACAGGATCAATATCCTCCGAGGAATCCATGTGGACATATGTAAGACCCATGTCTTCCGAGAGCTGCTTGAGATTATCCTCATCGATGCAGGATACTGCGGGCTCATAAGGGAATGATCTCTTATCTTCAACAAGGACCACTTCATCGTAGAGCTCATCGTAGTAATGCATCTGGCCGCCCTTCTCTGTGCCGTAGCCCATGACCGCGCCGCCTTCGATACCGGGAGCGATATCGGCAAACGAGTCGAGCTTGTGGTCATCGGTATTCTCACCGTCGGTGATAAAGAATACGACCACATGTCCGTCGCCGAGGATGTTCGCGTTGTCGATCATCTGGCCTAAGAGCTTTTTGCAGACATTGATATTCGTGCCCGTTGCGTGGTAATCGGCAAGAGGATATATGGAATTGACGGCAGACTTGATATAAGTGGTGTCGTCGGTGAACGGAGCAATAAGATTGACGTCATTGTTGAAGTCTATCAGGCAGAATTTCGCGCCGGTCATATGCTCTGTGATGTATTCGACATCGGCCTTTACGCCGTCCATACGCGGGTTCGAGCCGTCGTAGTCCTCGGCCATCATGCTGAGCGTGTCATCGATGCAGATGATGCAGTAGCAGTTGAGCTTCTGTCTCATGACCTTGACTTCATTCGATATGTACATCGGTCTTAAGTTGATCACGAAAAGAAGGATCACTATCAGCACCTGTCTGATATAAGGGATCACGCCCTTCCGCTTGATCGCCAGAAGGCCGATACAGATTATGACCATTAACCAGATGGGGATCATAGGTTCAAACGTTAAATGTTCCATACGATCACACCTTCAGGATAAATGCCACTAAGAGCATAAGGCTTAACGTGAAAACAAGGAGCCTGAAGGATTTCTCCGGCAGCTCGTTCTCGACGATCTCATACTGCGTGTCATCAAGAGTCGCGATCTGCGCCCTGATGTCGTCAACTATATTCTCGACCATATCCCTGTCTTCGCCGTAATAGAACTTGCCGCCTGTACCTTCGACAGTATCCTTCATCATCTGGCGCTGTTCGGGATCCATGATTTCCGTGCCGACACCGAAAACAGTAATGTCTCTCTGCTGGCACATCTCGCCAGCTTCGGGAAGAGTGACGATCTCTTCGCCCAAAAGGTCGTTATCCGTCGAGAGGATGATTACTCTCGTACGGTCGGGCTTTTCCTCGTAATCGTAGAAATCAAGGCAGGCGGCTGCAAGGCCGTCGCCGATAATGGACGATCCCCTGGTCTCGTTGTCGACGAGCGTGCCGTTTGTGATATATGCATCCATCTCATAGAGCTTATCCGAGAAGAGAATCTTGCCGTTAGTGTAATCAAGTCTCATCTTAAGGCCTTCCTTGACCTTGTCGAGGACCTGGAGAATGTAGTTGTAATCGTTGGTCAGAGGGCAGAGGAGCACCGGTGACGAGTTGAAGATGACGATGCCGAAACGCTCGCCGTTAAGCTCTCTTACGATGTCCTCGAGCTTATCGATAAGCTCAGCGTTAAGGTGGTCGCATGTCGTCGAGATATCCATGCAGAGGATGATATCCCTGTTGTAGTTCGCGAGCTGCTTGGACTCGGTCTTGTAAGGTCTTGCCATGAGGAAGCCCGAGATGAGGATGCTCGCGATAATGAGCACGATCAGGACATACTTAAGGATGGTGTGCCAGACGAGCCTTGTCTTGAACATGGAATCGTTCTTGAGGTAGTCCGGCAGATATGCCTTTTTGCCGCCCTTGTATTTACGCTTAAGCTTCAGCGTGACAAATGTGGCGATGACAAACGCCGCCGCAACACCCGCACAGATATATAAAGCTAAAGGATATTTCAGTTCCATTCAGACACTAATCTCCTTGATTTCTGCAACGCATCCCTTACGTCACCTTCCGATATCTTATCAAACTCAGGCTGGTAGTACTCGCCGACCAGGTCTGCGAGGTCCTTGTATTCGGTCTGGCAGATCTCATACAGGGCAAACTTGTCGACTTCCGTGCCGGTAGCCCTGAAAACAAAGTCTCTGACCACGCGGCTCATGCCTTCGTACGCAGGCCTTATCTTTGTCGTATCCTCATTGAACTTGGCTTCGATACCGTCGAGCAGGGCAAGATATTCCGTCTTCAGCTTTTCCATATCGGGCTTTACGAAAACCTTCTCTTCGACAACTTCCTTCTTTTCCTTCCTCTTCATGTCCTTAAGGAGGTTGTAAAGCAGCATGAGGACGATAGCGACAGTGAGCAGACCAAGAACGGCTGCCGTTATGATTATCGGAAGCTTTGAAAAATCAAATAATCTTCTTAAGTTTACTGTCGTTTCCATCTGTTCTGCTCAGTCTTCTTTTTTCGCCGTCTTATAGGTTATCAGTTAACCGTCTTGTTCTTCTCCAGGAGCTCAGCGATCTTGCCGTCGACTCTTGTCGCGGTATCGACTTCGACCCACGGTATTCCGTACCTGTTGAGCTTCTTCGTCGCCTTGGCTTCCATTTCCTCCATTATCTTATGCTGCTTCTTCTGCAGTGACTTGCTCTGCGAAAGGAACGGGGGCATGTAGCTTAAGCCGTCGACATTATAGACCTTTTTACCGAAAATATCGGTATCGCTGATCTTTATGAGAAGCACGTCATGGACCACGGTGATCTGGCCCAAAAGGTTATCCTGAAGGTTTGCAACACCCTCGGTGTCCGTTACCATGACCACGATCATGCGCCTCTTGATGTTATGCATGATGTAGGACAGGATCCCGTTCAGGTCGGACTTATTGGTCGGGGTAAGGCATTTCGCGTACCCTTCCAGAAGGAACTCGAGATTAAGGAATCCGGTCTTGAAGGGAGATCTCTCCATCTTCTCATCGTGATAGTAAAGGCCGCTGACATAATCGCCGTTATCGGTGACCATATAGGCCAGTGTGCCGCCCGCCATAAGGGCAACCTCGCCCTTGTCCTCTCCGGTCTTCGTCTCTGCGAGCATCCTGCGGTTGGCATCCATTACCAGCATGACATTATGCTTTTTCTCGGCAATGTACTGTCTGATAAGGACCTTCTGGCTTCTGGACGTCGCCTTCCAGTCGATATCCTTGATGTCGTCTCCGGGCACATACTCACGAAGCTCGTCGAAATTCATACTCCTGCCCTTATAGATGGAGTTATATGAACCGTCGAGGATCCTGCTCGTGGCCTTATCCGTGGCTATCGTCTTATAACGCTTAAGCCCGAATTTGATTTTCGAGACGTAGTCTAAGTTCATGGAGTAACGATTGCTCCGACAATAGCATCAACGATTGATTCTTCCTTAACGCCGTCAGCAATGGCAGCGAAATTAAGCATGATCCTGTGACGCATTACCTCATGTCTCATGGCCTTAACGTCATCCGGTGTGACATAAGCCCTGCCCTGGATGAGCGCTACAGCCTTGGATACTTCCATGAATGCGATGGCCGCACGTGTGGAGGAACCCATTGCGACATAGCTTGCGAGCTCCTTTGAGATGAACTTTGAAGGATCACGGGTAGCCTGGACGATATCAACGATATACTTCTTGATCGCAGGCGAGATATATACCTTCTTGCAGAGGTCCTGCAGGAACTCGATGTCCTCGATCGAAACGACAGCGCCGGAGGATGTGAATACATCATTCTCTATCCTGTTCAGGATCTCGACCTCGTCGTTTACGTTAGGATATGTGATAACTTCCTTGAGAAGGAATCTGTCCTGCTGTGCCTCGGAAAGCTCGTCGGTTCCTTCCTGCTCGATAGGGTTCTGTGTAGCGATAACGATGAATACCGGAGGAAGCTTATATGTCTGTCCGCCGATACTTACGGATCTCTCCTGCATGGCCTCGAGCATGGCACTCTGTGTCTTCGCGCTTGAACGGTTGATCTCGTCCAGAAGCAGGAAGTTGGCATAAACAGGTCCGATCTTCGTCTCGAAAGTGTTGTTTGTCATGTTGAATGTCTGCGTACCGATGATATCGGAAGGCAGAAGGTCCGGTGTGCACTGAACTCTCGAAAATGTTCCGCCGACGGCTTCCGTCATGACCTTGGCAGCGGTAGTCTTCGCAAGACCCGGAACGGACTCGAGCAGTATATGACCGTTGGCGATCATGGATACCAGGAGCGACACGCCGAGCTGGGACTGGCCTACGATCTTGGAATTGTAGTAAGTCCTGATGTTGTTGATGATGGAATTTGATCTAGCCAGCTCATCAACATTGATGTTCATTACGAGTTGTTCAGCCATAAAAACCTCTCATTCTTGGCGTTCCCGGGACATTATCATCCTGCGTTCATGGTGGTTATACCGCACAAATCCATCCCCGTCGCGCTAACCCATAAAAATATTTTGACTCCCTATTATACTATCTAAGGCGCTGTTTGTTTAAGAAAATTGTGTGAAAGCTTCATTTTTGCGCCGATTTGTTGGTATTTAACATTTTCGGACCGCTCCCTTCCCGCCGTTATCACTATTTGTACAGTTACGGAACGGGGGGTGTTGCGTTGGTATGCTTTTTGGGCCGGCAGGATGATGATCAACATTTTTGCTAGTAAAAATAACAGTATAAGTTGATAAAAAAGTTGATTTTCCGCAAAAATCAACTTTTTTGCTATCTTTTTCAGCCGTAAATGTTGATAAAAAAGCTGTGTGCTGCACGGCAGCCCGAAGCACCCAAGCCTCTTACTCGGCGCCCTTTTCGACCAGTGCCTCGTGCTCCTCCTGGATCGCCGGATCAAAGGAAAGCATCGGCCGGACATCCTTTTTGCCCTTCAGACGGCGCGCAACGTAGTTGTCCGTGATCTTCTTGACAAGCGGGAAGAGCGCGACAACGCCGATCAGGTTGGGGATCATCATGAGACCGTTGAAGGTGTCGGAGATGTCCCATGCCAGAGAGCTTTCCATAAGCGCGCCGGCGATTATGATCAGCACGAACAGGACCTTATAGACCTTGGCTGCCTTGGTGTTGATAAGATACTCGACAGCCTTACTGCCGTAGTGCGACCAGCCGAGGACAGTCGTGAAGGCGAAGAGAAGTATCGCCACCGCGATAAACCATTCTCCGCCTTTTCCGAAAACATTGCTGAAGGCCTTCGCGACCAGTGTCGCGTCATCAACGCCTTCCTTGACAAGTCCCGTATCAAGATCGATATAGCCTGAAGTAAGGATGACCATGGCGGTCATTGTGCAGACGATAAATGTATCCGCGAAAACTTCGAAGATGCCCCACATGCCCTGCTTAACAGGTTCCTTGACGTCGGAATTGGAGTGGACCATAACGGATGAACCGAGGCCTGCCTCGTTGGAGAACACACCGCGCTTGCAGCCCTGGGTGATAACGTCCCTGATGACGATTCCGGCAGCGGCACCTGCCACAGGCTTGATGCCGAACGCGAACTTGAAGATAGCCATGAATGCAGCCGGGAAAAGACGGATATTAATGAAGAACACGATAAGCGCGCCCAGAATATAGGCAACTGCCATGAAGGGAACGATCTTCTCGGCAACGGCCGCGATACGCTTGAGACCGCCGATAATGATAACGCCTGAGGTGATCATGAGGATGATTCCGATCGAGAGCGGGACGAGCTTGACGCCTCCGAAGACCGTAAGATCATTGGTGACATCAGAGAAGAATGCCGACTCAAGATTAAGAGTGATCTTGTTGACCTGGCCCATGTTGCCGATGCCGAATGAAGCGAGAGCGGCAAAGCTCGAGAAGAGGATCGCGAGGATCTTGCCGACGGTCTTGCAGCCCTTGTTTCCGCCAAGACCGTCCTGGAGATAGTACATTGCGCCTCCGGACCACTCGCCCTCATCGTTCTTTCTTCTGAAGAAGATACCGAGAACATTCTCGGAATAGTTTGTCATCATGCCGAAAAAGGCTGCCACCCACATCCAGAAGACCGCGCCCGGACCGCCTAAGCAGATAGCGGCGGAGACTCCCGCGATGTTGCCGGTGCCGATCGTTGCGGCCAGAGCCGTGCAGAGAGCCTGGAACTGTGAAACGCTTCCCTTCTCACCCTTGTTGTGGCTCTTCTTGTCGAACACGCCGCCGCCGGTCTTTTTCCACCAGTGTCTGATATGCGTGAGCTGGAAGAACTTCGTGACGAACGTCATCAGGATGCCCGTTCCGATAAGAAGGAAGAGTCCGATCTTGACCCATACAAAAGAATTTATCGCGTCATTGATATTGGTAAGGTTCTCAAGAAACTGTTCCATGGCGGACCTCGCTTCGAAGTATTCTCAAAATGCGCGCATGCCGGTAATACCGATGAACAGTGCGCATGAGGATTGATCGAAAACATAATAAAAGATAAGAACAACCGCCGCAAGGCTTGTCTTTAAAACGTAAAATTATCCGCGCCCGGACCATCACGAAAAACAAATCCCGGACGGCTGTCCGGGATCCAAAAGGTTTGTCAGCTGTTATACAGGTCGTTGACCTCTTTGCATGCCGAAAGGAAATCGTATGTAAGCATTCTCAGACGGTACGAAAGGTGCTTTAAGATCATCTCCACCTTTGTGGGTGATTCCCTGATCATATCGGAAAGGCCTTCAGGACTTACGATCTCAACATATGTCCCGTCCTGTTCGGCAACGGCAGTCGCGCTTCTTGCCTCATCGGCGATCATGCCCATCTCGCCGAAGAAAGACACGGGCGTGAGATCCGTAAGCTTGACCTGCTTTGCATCACCATAGTTTTTATAGATCCCGACAATACCGCCGTAAACTATATACATACACCTGCCGGTCTCGCCTTCCTTGAAGATAACGGTACCCTTTTTGTATTTCTCGCTGATGCCCTTCCCGTCCTTAAGACTTTCGGAGGCTTCGCGCAGGGACTCAGCAGAAGGCTTGCTGATGTTGTTCTTGCCTGACGCATAATAGTCGATATATTTCTTTATTCCGGAGAAGAGCGGATTGCTCTTCTTATCCTGAGCCGCGCGGACCTCCGCGAGCACTGAAGTAAGCACATTATATTCATCCGTAAGCTCTTTGAGCCTGCTTCCTATGTGCTTCATGATCTTATAGATCATTTCGGGATTCTCCGTAAAATACGACTCGAGTTCACTGCCCGTGATCTCGAGAGCCAGAACATCTTCCTTCGCAATGACCGTAGTGCTTCTCGGATATGTCTCGATGACAGCCATCTCGCCGAAAAATTCGCCGGCTTCGAGAACCGTCAGTTCACGCTCGCCTTCCTCTTCATAATTGACTATGACCGCCACGCTTCCTTCAATGATCCTGAAAAAGCTGTTGCCGAGCTCTCTTTGTCTGAAGATTACCTCACCCTTCGAAAAACGTCTTTCTGTGCTCATGTTGTAACCCCTTTTTCTGTTAATGAGACCATTATATCAATTTTCAAAACACCCGTCTTTTCCCAAAAATGTAACCGCCGCAAGAGGGTGCTCGCGGCGGCTGGAGGTAAAGTGCATTCCGGGTATTCGGGTGACCGGAAAACAAAAATTATGAAAAGAACGGTTTATTGTGTCTTCTTTAAGTGCCCAGGATCATGATTCCTGTGTCTTGGCTGCGGCTGCTGCCGCCTTCTTCATGGCGGACTTCTTTTCGCGGTTCTTCTTTGACAGGATCTCGAAAACAACCGCTGCGAGAAGAACCAGACCCTTAACGATCTTGATCCAGTCCTGGTCAACGCCGACAAGGGACATGCCCTGGTTGATGACACCGATCAGGGTAGCGCCGACAACCATTCCGATGATGGTTCCGGAACCGCCGTATGCGGAAACACCGCCGACGATGCAGGCTGCGATAGCATCAAGCTCGAATTCCTGGCCTGCAAATGAGTTTGCGGCACTTGTTCTTGATGTAACTATCAGGGAAGCAATAACCGTGAGGAGCGCCATGTTGAGGTATGCGCAGAACATGATGAGTTTGTTGTTGATACCTGAAAGTCTGGAAGCTTCGGCATTGCCGCCTACTGTCATGAAGTGACGGCCGATCGTTGTCTTCTCCGTGATGATGCCGTAAACGATAAGTACGCCGCCGATCCAGAGGACAACTACCGGAATACCGCCGTCGAGCGCGAACTCTATTGCGAGGAACATGATTATCGCAGTGATAAGAAGGCTCTTTATCAGAACGAACCAGAAAGGATCTGCCTGATAGCCCTTCTTGATCTTATTACTGCGGGTATAAAAGTTCAGGAAAACAACCACAGCAGCTGCGATTGCGCCTAAAGCCACGCAGGGAATGTTCAGAACGCCCCAGTCTGTCTGGAAAAGCTTGCCGGTGAAGATATGTGTCAATGAAACCGGAATTGTAATTGCATTCGTTGTGGATGCCTTTGTAAGCATCTGAGTTCCGAGACCGCGGAATGCGAGGTAACCTGCAAGTGTTGCGATCCACGGAGGTATCCTTACATAAGCGATGAGGAAGCCAAGTATCGCGCCGTAAAGGAGACCGACTGCAACTGCGATCAGGAGGACAACAGGAGTGCTGAGAGGATCTGCGGCTTTTACGAGAACCATCTCAAGATTGCCGTCTACCATCTGCTCTTCCCAGACGCCGAACCACTTGTTCAGAAGCTGGTTCTCAACAGAGAAGAGACCGACTGCAGCGCCTACGAAGCAGACGAACGAACCTACGGAAAGGTCGATGTTACCGCCGGTGAGCATACACATGAGCATACCGGCACCTAATACGAATACATAAGCATTCTGCTCGATGAGTGATGTTACGATCGAAGGATCGAGCATATTTGTACCCTTGATAAGGGCTGCCAGGATTACGAATAATACATAAAAGGCGAAAAGTGCGATTGTCATTATGTTCCTTTCGAGAACACTCTTCATACTGAACTTATTCATGACTTAGCACCTCCCTTCTCTGCGGATACGGAGCCTGTGGCCTTTTTCTTGGCTCCTTTTCTTCTGATCTGCATGATAACGTCGAAGAGTACGGCTACGATAAGAACGATACCCTTAACGACCTTCTGATAGTTGACGGGTGTGTCAGCGATAGACATGCCCTGGTTGATGATACCCATCAGAGCGGCACCGATGATAACACCGCCGATGGAACCTGTTCCGCCGTATGCGGAAGCGCCGCCGATGAAGCATGCCGCGATGGCATCCATCTCATAGCCGACACCGTATGTAGGAGTGGAACTCTGGAGTCTTGCGATATTAATGACACCTGCAAAACCGGAGAGGACACCCATCAGAGTGTAAGCGCTGAACATAACCTTTCTTGTGTCGATACCGGAAAGTCTTGTTGCCTTCTCGTTGCCGCCGACAGCGTAGAGGTTACGTCCAAGCGTTGTCTTTGTCGTGATGTAGGCAAAGATGCCGAGGATAAGCGCGATCCAGATGAGCGCGGTGGGGATTCCCTTGTAACCTGCGAGCTTATAACTGAACCAGATTACGACTGCAACGATAAGGACCGTCTTGACAGATGTTGCCAGCATAGAATCAACTTTGTAACCCTTTTTGATAAGTCTTGTACGGTTAATAAAGGTGAAGATGGCATAACCTACGGCAATAAGGATTCCCGCAGACATACATGTAACGTTCAGGCCGCTGTCAGGAGCGATGAACTTCAGGAAATCCGGTACATAGCAGCTGTCGCCGCCGCCGAAAAGATTCAGGAATGTCTTGTCTTCAACAGGGATAGCAAAACCGCCCATGATGATATTCGCGAGACCTCTGAAAGCAAGCATGCCTACGAGAGTTGCGATGAAAGGCGGAACCTTTATATAAGCGATCCAGAAGCCGTGCCAAAGACCTACGAGAAGTCCCATGACGAGCATTGCGATTACTGCGACAAACCACGGCAGACGCCAGTTGTACATCATCATCGCGCCGACACCGCCTGCGAGACATACGACCGATCCTACTGAAAGATCGATGTTGCCGCCGGTCAGGATACAGAGAAGCATACCTGTTCCGAGAACGAACACATATGCGTTCTGTGATATCAAGCTGTCGATATTCATCGGGAACAATGTCTTACCGTCGGTGATGAAGTAGAATGCGAAGACTACTATTACCGTAGCGATAAGCATCATATATTTTCTTAAGAAAGTAATTGCTTTATTTCCGCCCATCGTTATGCCTCACTTCCTTCGCCATTGGCGCTTCCGGCCTCTCCGCCCACGCCGACGATGCAAGCCATGATATTTTCCTGTGTTGCTTCGGAAGCTTTCATCTCTCCTACGATCTTCGCCTGGTTCATGATGTAGATCCTGTCACTCATTCCGATTACCTCAGGGAGCTCGGAAGAGATCATGATCACGGATTTGCCCGCGCTGGCAAGATCATTGATGATACAGTAGATCTCGTATTTGGCGCCTACGTCGATGCCTCGTGTAGGCTCGTCCAGGATCAGGACATCCGGATTAGCGAACATCCACTTCGCGAGGAGGACCTTCTGCTGGTTACCGCCGGAAAGATTACCGACCAGCTGGTCAACGGAAGGTGTCTTCGTCTTGAGCTTTTTAACATATTCCTGGGCTACTTCGTATTCTTTATCGGCATCCAGGAAGATCGAGTTGCTGACGCCCTTAAGGTTGGCCAGTGTCGTATTTCTCAGGATCGAATTGGACAGGACAAGTCCGTTGCCCTTACGGTCCTCGGTAACGTATGCCAGACCTGCCTCGATTGCCTGCTTGGGGCTCTTTAATGTTACGGATTCGCCGCGGAGCTTTAATTCTCCGGAGATTCCGATTCCGTAGGCCCTTCCGAAAATACTCATTGCAAGCTCTGTTCTGCCTGCGCCCATGAGTCCGTAGATTCCTACTACTTCTCCTGCGCGTACGTTGATCGAAACGTTATCAACGACTTTCCTTTCGGAGAACTCAGGATGGTAAACGGTCCAGTCTTTGACCTCCATCATGACGTCTCCGAGCTGGATGCCGTGACGCTTCGGGAAACGGTCGGTGATCTCACGGCCTACCATGCCTTTGATGATCCTTGCCTCGGAGATCTCCTGATCCTTGGAATTCATTGTCTCGATCGTGGAACCGTCTCTGACGACCGTGATCTTGTCTGCTACATATGAGACCTCGTTGAGCTTGTGGGAGATGATGATCATCGTCATTCCCTCTTCCCTCTGGAGCTTCTTCATGAGATCAAGAAGCGCTCTTGAATCGGTCTCGTTAAGTGATGAAGTAGGCTCATCGAGGATAAGGAGCTTGGCGTTCTTTGCCAGAGCCTTCGCGATCTCAACGAGCTGCTGCTTACCTGTACCTATATCTTTGATAAGTGTTTTCGAGGAATCCGTAAGACCTACCATTGCGAGGTATTTGTCTGCCTCCGCATAGGTCTTGTTCCAGTCGATACACCATTTGCTTCCCTGTTCGTTGCCGAGGAACATATTCTCACCGATCGTCATGTAAGGGATCAGCGCGAGTTCCTGGTGAATGATTACGATTCCCTTTTTCTCGGAATCTTTGATGTTATGAAATTCGCATACTTCGCCGTCGTAGATAATGTCGCCTTCGTAGGTGCCATACGGATAAATACCGCTGAGAACGTTCATCAATGTCGATTTACCGGCACCGTTCTCGCCGACCAGCGCGTGGATCTCCCCCTC
>JAEEGL015417180.1_pt1 | contig 18629 bp, 10 predicted proteins | sample 9134231 | NCBI WGS metagenome assembly JAEEGL01 (sample SAMN16246548, study PRJNA631951) | gut metagenome | biome: gut microbiome; feature: rumen; material: fiber-attached | host: Bos | place: Iran: Karaj | collected 2018-10 | reverse complement strand
CATTATGCATAGATAAATCTTTAAATGTTTCATTTATTTTTTCAATATGAAGAATTAAGTGTTTTATTTTAACTGGAGGAGGACTATATATATTATTAATTTCATTTATAATTTCTAAAGTTATTGTTTTTGGAATTAAAAAATGTTGTAATAAAAATTCTTCTAATTCATTTTGAATTATTTCTCTTTCTCCAGTATTATAATGAGGATAAGTATTTTGAAAAAATTTTAATGTGTCTGAATCAAATTCAGTGTTAATTTTAGTTTGAATATATTTATAAGCAATTTTTGTTGATTTATATTGTAATTTATTTAATAAAAAATTTAAAATATCAATCCCTGAAATAAATCCATCATTATCTGAATCCATTTCTTTTATTATTTCACTTTTAATTTCATTCTTTTTTGATTTTTCAACTTTTAATTTAGAATTTATTATATTAAATTGATTAATTATATCATATGATGTCATTACTGGTTTCTCAATATTTATTTTTTCAACTAAATCAATAACTCCTTCTTCATTATTTTCAAACATTTTATGAAATAAATTAACAATTTATTATTTATTTTATCATTAAATATTTATATGAATATAAAAAAATAAATGAAATGAAAAGTTAAATAATAATTAATAATAATGAAAAAATTGTTATATGAAAAAAGATAAACAAGATATATATTTGAAAATTTTCAATATTAGATTCTTTGAATATTTTTTCAAATTATCAAATTAATTTTTTCAATAAAAAAATCAAATTAAATTTTTTAAAAAATATATTATTATAATATAATATTTTGAAAAATTCTATTAAATTAAGTGTTAAAAAAAATAAAATTTAATCATATAAATAAAATAACAAATAAATAATATATAAATATAAATATTAAAAAATGATATAATAAGAGTTTAAAAATTTATTTCTAAAATACAAAAATAATGTCAGAAATAAAAGATGATATAGATGAAAATGAATCAATCCAATATTCAGTAGAACAAAAATATTTAAATCTTTTAGATAAAACATCATCATTTTATGTATTAAAACCGGAAAATCGTTTTTTACCAGATACAGAAAAATTATCACATGTAATAAAAATAACTAAAAAATCCTTTAAAAAAATATATTTATTATCTGACACAAATTTTATAGAAATTTTATCAATTTTAGAAATAGTAATAACAAAATTAAGATATGAATATTTTCATTCACTTTTATTATCAAGAAGTAATTTTGATCCAAAATTAAAAAGATTATTAAACAATATAGAATCATATTCAATGAATGGAAAAACTCCAGTTTCAGATTATTCAGTTAAAAAAATTTTACTTATGGGAGGATTTGAAGAAAGAGATTTACCTTCATATATGAATATTAAAGAATTAGAAAATTTAAGTTCTACTGAAGAAAAAGTTAGAAAGAATAAAATAAGAAGATTATCTAGTAAAGCTAATAGAATGAAACTCAATGATAGTATTAAAGAAGGTGAAAATTTAAAATATAAAATTATTGAAAATGAAGATAAAAGTAAAAAATGTGAAATTCAAAATATTAATCATATTGATAATCAATTAAAGGAAATTTTAAATGTATATAATAGTATTTTATTAGAAATTGAAGATATGAAAAATGAATATTATAAAGAAATGGAAAAAAAAAGAAATATTTTTGTAGAGATTGAAGGTAATGAAAACAATAAAGAATATATTAGGAAAGATTATATTGAATTACTTAAACATTCTAATTCAATGAAAATAAAAAATTTAAAAAAAAATAATCATGTTCATTTTAATATAAATAATAATCTAAATGATAATAAAGAAGAAAGTAATAAAAATAATGAAAATAAGTTTTATGAAGTTGAAAATTCTAATCATGAAATAGTTTTAATACCAAAAAATAATATAAATAATTTTAAATTTGATGATAAAAATATATATTTTAAAATAAAATCAAATAATGATAATTCTACAATAACTTTAAAAAGTAGAATTAATGAAGCACTTGATAATTGGAAATGTTTAAATCAAATATCAAATATTCCAAGTTCTTTTCCTAAAAATAGATGGAGAAAAGTTCAATTAAAAAAAATGTCTTTTCCTCTTCAAGAACAAATACATCATATATTATATAAGGAAGAAATTGAAGAAATAAAAAAAAAAAAAAAAGATGATATTATAAAACATATTAAAAAGAAAAATAATTCTTTTTTAGAAGTTAATGATAATCAATTAGTTAATTATAACTTAATTAATCAAGTTTTAAATGATACAAGTGAATATGATAATTTTAAAGTAAAAGAATTTTTAACAAATAATACAATAAATGTTTCAAAACAGGAAATTGAAAAGAAATATAATAATGAAGATAATTATTATATTAAATTAATTGATAAATCAAATGGAAAAAATAATATTGTAAATAAAAAAGAATTATTAAATGCAATCATTAATAATAAAAATTTAAATGAACATATTTTATTAACAAATTATAACAATAAAAAATTTATAATTAAACCAAAAGATATTTTAGTAGAAAAAATAAATGATAATGATATTCCATTTCAACCTCAAAAGGGAGAACAAATAAATAAAGAATTAGAAAATGATTTAAAAAATACTATAATATATAAACAAATAGGCAATTTTTTAGTTCCCCAAAAAATAATTGAAGATATAGAAAAAGATAAAAGTGAAATAAATGAATATGAAGTTCCTGCAATTGAAAATTATAATGATGATTTTTATAATCCAAATTCAAAAACAAAAATAAATAAAAAAGATTTTGAAAAAAATGAACAATTACCAGAATTTATAGAAATTATTTATGATATTAATAATGAAGATAATGAAATTGAAGAAAAAAAGAATTTAGTAAGTAAAAAAGATTTATTAAAAGGAATAAATGATAATTCAAAAGATGAAATAAATTTAATTGATTTTGTTGGAAATGATATTAATTTAAGAAAATCAGATATTAAAATTGCAAATAATAAAAATAAAGAAGATAATTATAAAATTGAAAGAGCATCAAAAGATTATGCAGATGAATTATTAAAAAAATCAAATGGAAATAAAGTTTATCAATTAATTAAAGATGAAAATAAAAAATTACATTTATGTGACAAATCTTATATTAATTTAATTTTACAACATAATCCAAAACAATATTTTGATAAATATGAAATTCCAAATATAAATAATGAAACAATTAAAGTTTCAAAAAGTAAAATTGAAAAAATAAAAAATCCAAAAAATTATATAAGTTTAGTTAATACAAATAATAATGAAAAAAATTTTTTTTTAATTGATGATTTAAAAAATGAACATGAAGAATTATCAAATGAAAATTATTTATTTACAATTTATGGAAAAAATTCAAAAATTCCTATTAAAGTAAAAGATTTAAATGTATCAAATGATCCAAAGAAAATTATATTTTTACCTCCTCAACCTGAAGAGGCAATTGTAAATATTAGAAATAAATTTAATGACCCTAAAAAAGATGTAGAAATTATCCAAGTCTATGATATTAATAATACTCCTGTTTTAGTATTTAATAGTGAAATTGAAGAAAAAAAAGAAGAAAATAATATAAATAATAAATTTTTAAATTCTAAGAGTAATGGTAATATTGGAATAAATATAAATACTAATAATAATCATTTAATTAAAAATTATAATAATGATAATTTAAATAATGATAAAGATAATTTAAAAAAAAGTAATAATGAAAAAAATAATAAAAAAAATCCAAATAAAAATTATAGTGATAATAATTTGAATAAAAAACTTATTAATAATCTAGAAATAAAAAATGGAATAAAGGAAAAAGAACTAATAATAAAAGATATTCATGGATATGAAAAGAAAATAAAAACATCATCAATTAAAAAAGATAATGAAAAAGAAATATATTGTATGATTGTAAAACATGATGAGGAAATTTTAGTAAATAAAAGTGATTTAGTAAACTTAATTAATGGATTAAAATCAGATATAGAATATTTAATAAAAGATTGGTTAAAAAAAACCCCAAAAGATGTAGATTTATTAAGTAAAAATAGAAAACAAACTAAATCAGAATCATCAAAAACATTACCAAAAATTGATAAACTTAAAATAAAATTTGAACAAGAAAGAGAAAATGAAAAAGGAAATAATTTAATTTTTTCATTTAATGATGAACAAAATGAAAATAATAATAAAGAAACAAATAAAAAAAAACCAAGTAAAAATAATATTAAAATAAAGAATTTAGAATTAATAGAAGAAGATGAAAAAGAAGATGATAAAAAAAATAAAGAAGATAAATTAAATTTAGGTTATAATAGTGCTCCTGATGAAATAGATTTAATAGATATAATTTTAAATGATGATAATTTTGATAATAATGATAATAAAAAAAAAGTTACTTTTCATGATGCTCAAAAGAAAAATAAAAATAATAAAAATATTTGGAGAAGAGCACATAGAAGTAAAAGTCAAAAACAAAAATCATTTAATTATGATATGGGAATTGAATATATGCTTAGTAGAAGGAAAGATAAAAATATTTATAATATTAGATGGAAAATTGTTAGACAATTTGTAAAAAAGATTAAACAATATAAAAAATAAATTTATTTAATTATAATTGTTGATGATTAATAAATATTTATATAATTTTTTTTATTGGAAATAAAATGTGTTATTTTTATTTATTACTTAAACTATACAATATTTTTTAATTTGTTATTTTTTTTTAAATTAAAATAATTATTCTTAATTCAATTAAATTAAAAAATATCATAAAAATAAATTTCAATATTAAATTAAAAATAATGGGAGGAAAAAATGAAAAATATATAAATACAATTGAAGATTTTTTAGAAAAATCAATTAAAAAAGGGAAAAACTTTGAAGAAGTATGTTTAAGTACTCAAAAAAAAGATATAAACGAAATATGTAAAATAATTATAGAACCAGTAAAACAAAAAAATATATAATTATAAATGATAAAATATAGAATAAATGGAATATATTTCATTTATCATGTTGGTATAATAATACAGATTTATTAAGAGAAATATTAAATATTCCATCATTAAATAAAGAATATATAGACAGCCCAGATATAAACGGTGAGCCGCCAATAGCAATTTGTTGTTATATTGATGCTATTGATTGTTTAATGTTATTATGTGAAAATGGAGCTTTAAAACAATTTTCAAATCAAAATAAAAATTATAGAGTATAATTTTTATTTTTTTATATTTGTTTTAGAAAGATTTAAATTTAAATAAATTATGTGTTTATCATGATTCTGCAAAATGTTTTCAATATTTAAATCCAGATTTAACTATTGAATCTGAAGAATTAGATGATTTATATGATTTGGCAAAAAAAAATGGAAGTGACAACATTTCTGCTTTATTTGAAGATATTAAAATTTATGAAGGATTAGAATCAATTATTTCAATTAAAGAAGAAGATAAAATGGAAGAAATATCATTTTAAATTATTATTACTTTTAAATAATATGAAGTTTATTTTTTTTTAAAAATTCAAAGAATTATTTCTTAATCTAATTTAATTTTTTTTTTTTTATTTAATTTTTCTTTTTTCTGATAATATTTTAAAATTTGAGCATTTTGTAACTGAGACATATGAATATAAGCAGCATGATTAACTAAAATACCATTTTTATTTTCATTTAAATATTGATTAATATTTCTTTTATCAATAACTTTTTGAGTCTCTTCAACAACTTTATCTTGAATAGGTAAAGGAGGAGTTTTAAATAATTCAAAAGATGGATTAGTATTTTGAGTAGTAACTAAAGATTGAGTATTAAAATCAAATGAAGGAGTTGAAATTTCAGAATCTGAAAAACTATTACTAATAATTTCACTTTTTAAATTGTAATTTTCTTTTTGATTATAATAATTAACTATTCTTGAAAAAGTTGTATTAATTCTATTATATAAATTTTCATTTTGTTTTAAATTTTCTTTATGTAAAGATGAATTTAAATGCTCATCATATGAATGAAATCTACATGCACATAATTTACATAAATAATTTTCTTTTGATGGTGAAATTTCTTCTATTAATTTATTTTCTTCTTCTTTTTCATTTATTTCTTCTTTTATTTTATTTCTATATTTTTTAATATAAGTTTCAATTGATTTTTTTTCTTTTTCAGTACAAAATAAAGAAAAATCTTCAGGTGTTTCTTCATGATATATTGGAATATTAAAATATTCCTTATTATTTTTTTTATGTTTTTTAACAAAATCAAAATATTTAATTGCTTTTTTTGTTTTATATTTAAAAACAATTGCAATTAATGCTTTATTTGAAATATTTTTTGGAAGACCAAAATTAAAAAAATCTTCAAATTTAAGATGTTCAAACATATCAATTTTATTTAATAAATCAATTCTTGTAATAACTTTAATATAACTTTTACTTTTTTCATTTAAAATAATTTTTTCAATATGAGAATTAAAATGAAGATAAATATAACCAAATGCATTAAATTCTTCTTTAATATTTCTTGAATTTAAATCTTCTCTACTTTCAATTACAACAATTGATGAAGGAGAAAGACTTAAAGTTACTTTCTATATTAAGTTATATAATTGTATTTTACTCCACCACATTTATCTATTTGTTTAGATAAAGTTATCCTTTCTGACTTTGGTAATTCTGGTAATATATAGTAAAAATTTTTATTTTTTAATGTATTATTTGGAAAATAGTCTATATCACAATATTCTACTTTCATTTTTAAATTTATTCGAAAAAATAATAACAATTTAAGGCGCTAATTATTAAAGTTCATTTTTATTCCAAATTAAAATTTAAATGTGTATATTTTTTATTCAATTTTTTTTCAAATTGAAAAAAATTGATTAAATAAAAATTTAATTTTATTTTTTTTTTTTTGATGAATACTTTTTTAATTAAGAATTATACTTATCTGTTTTTTAAAAATGTTTAGAAATAGACAATATTAGTTCATCATTCTTAAACAATTGAAGTTATAAGTTATTTAAAAATAAAGAAAAGTAAAACAAAATATAAAAATATTTTTTTTCAAATCAATTATCATATATTATACTATTTGAATAAAGATTAATAATAAAAATAAAAATATTTAAAATAATAAACTTCATTAATTATCTGACATTGAATTATTTAAATCTTCAATATTTTCTTGTTCAATTTCTTCTTCAAATGAACCCTCATCAAAATCATTTACTCTATTAAATAAGAAATGAGGAATATTATTATAACCCAAATTTTCATTTATATTTGCTCTAAAATCATATTTATAATTACTATTATTTTTAAATTTTTTTAAATAACATTCTTGTTGAAAACGAAGAACTTTTTCTAATTCATCTTTAAATAATTTTGATAAAGGATTACCAATTATTGATAATCTTAAATCTTCATTTTCTTCAATATCTTTTGAAAATGAAATATTTTTTATTGTTTTTTCAAATTTATCATAATCTTTTAATTTGTTTTTCAATGTAATATTTGAATAATTATTTTGGTTATTATATATATTTTCACATAATTCAATTTGTTGATTTTTAATAAATATTTTTGGATTTGATATTATTTTTTCTGAGCTATCTAAATCATTATTTGTTAAAATATTGTTAAAAGAACTTATTGATTTTATTATTTTATTTTCTTTATTCAAACCATATTGATTTTTATCATTATTAAGATGAATTATTTCCTGAATTTGATTTATTGAGAAATTTATTATTTCTTCTTCTTTTTTATTAGTTGTTTTATTTTCATCTTTCTCAAATATTTCTATATCTTCAATTTCTATTTGATTCTGATTTTGATTTTCTTTTTCATTTTGATTTTGATTTTCTTTTTCTTTTTCATTTTCATTTTGATTTTCATTTTGATTTTCTTTTTCATTTTCATTTTGATTTTCATTTTGATTTTCTTTTTCATTTTCATTTTGATTTTCTTTTTCATTTTCATTTTGATTTTCTTTTTCATTTTCATTTTCAATTCCTATTTTTTCTTCCATTTTTAATATATTAATAATTTATATATAATATTAATCATAATTTCTACATTGTTTCATTAATTTCTAAATAAACATCTTAATTAATAATATGAACATAATAAAATAAAATAAAATAAAATAAATGAATACATTTAAAATTCCAATATTTCGAATATAATTTTTTTAAGAGTTTTTTTTGGAAATATTAATTTTGAATAATAAAATAATTCATATAATAATAAATCATTTAATTTAATATTTATTGTGTTTTATGATAAAAAAATAAATTTAAATGAAATTATTATTTAATGTCATTAAATGAATCAAAACAAACAAATAATGAAAATATCTTTAAAATACAATTTGATTCTTGGGATATAAATATGAATACAAGCTTAGATTTATTAAATATAAATATTAAAAATTGTGATTCAAATATAATTTATGAGAATAATTTTCAAATAGAATTTTTTCAAAACCTAAATTCTTTTAAATCATATTATAATATAAATGATATCATTTACTTAATTAAATCAATGATAGAAGGGAAATTAATTTTTATAAAAGAAGAAGATGATAATTTAAACTTAACATTTATTTTTGATAACCAATCTGAAGAAATAAAATTAAATAAAAAAAGAGAAAATAATAATACTAATTTACATACTATTCATACAATTAATCATCAAATAAGTGTAACTTCAATGTCAATATTTCCATCAGGTAATTTCATATCAGTTTCAGAAAATAAATCAATTTATATTTACAATTCACAATTTGACATAATTAAAGAAATAAAAAATGGTCATGAAAATGGAATATATTATGTAAGTGCAAAAGATGAAAATAATTTCGTAACATGTTCTTTTAAAAATATTAAAACATGGATAAAAATAGGAAATGAATTTAAAGAAAATGAAATAATTAATAATGCACATACAGATTGGATATATAAAGTATTATATTATTCAAATAATAATATAATTTCATGTTCAAATGATAAAACAATAAAAATTTGGGAAGAAAAAAATAATAATAAACATGAATGTACAACAATATTATTAAATGAAGATAGAATTAGATCAATATTATTATTAGACAAAAAAAATATTTTAATAAGTTCTGGATATGAAGGAACAAAATTTTGGAATTTAAATAATTTTGAATGTTTTAGTTATATAAAAGAAGCAATTTGTTGTGGATCAGATGGATTAAATATATTAAATGATGATAATATTATTGTTGGTGGTGACTATCATTCTATAATATCAATAATATCAATTAAAAATAGAAGTATTATTAAAAGTATAAATAATTTTTTTGGTTGTTTAGGTATTTGTGTTTTAGATAATGAATTTTTTTTAATTGGAGGAATGAGTAACAATATTAAAGTATATAAAAATTATGAATGTGTTCAAGAAATTAATCAATCACATCGAAATTGGATTTTTGGTTTTATTAAATTAAAAAATAATTTAATTGCATCTTATTCACAAGATGGTACTGTTAAAATTTGGTCTTTTCAATAAGAAAAGATTATTATATGTATCAATTAGTTTTTTTTATAAATATTTTTTCAAATCAATATAATTTTTTTAAATAATTTATACAAAAAACAATTTATTTAAAATGAAAAAATATTTCATTTTTTTCTTTTTATTTAATATACTTCCATTTATTTCATTTTGTAATGATGATTATGAAATTTTATTTTCAAATAAACATAGAAGTAAATTATTATGGGGAACATATAAACCAAATTTATATTTTTCATTAAAAGAAAAAGAACCAAAAACAAATGTTTTTGGAATAATGTGGTATACAATGGAAGAACAATCAAATAAAGTAAATTTAGAAGATATATTAAGACATGAATGTAATCAAAAAGATAAAATAAGATATTTTTGGCATTATCATAATGGAATAGATTATGGACATGAAGAATTAATTGATCAAGTAGGAAATACAAATTTAAATATTAAATTTATTAAAAGAAAATATGATGAAGAAAATCAAATTTGGGATTCTGAAATTTCAATAAAAAATATTAAAAATAAAGAACAAAAACAAAATATAGGAATAATATTATATTTTGCTTTAGAAAATTTTGAAATTTCAGATAAAACATTTTATAAACCTGAAAAAGTAGATGATTTAGAATATACAATTGATTTAATGAAATTTTCAAAATTAAATAGTCAAATTAAAATAACTTTAGATAAAGATTCTTTAAAAAATGAAAAAATAAAATATTCAAATTTTCAAAAATATAGAAGAGATTATCAACAAAATTGGAGAATTAAACAATATATAATAAATGAATTAGATGATATTCAAAATTCAAAAATAGAAAAACATATTTCATATTCATTTCTCCCATTTGACGATCAAGGAAAAACAAAACAACCAAATGTAATAGCAATTCAATTTGTATTACCATTAACATCAACAGAATATAAAATAAACATAAATTTTTCAACAAAAGAATTAAATCAAATATCAAAAAAAGAATTATATGATTTATTCTCATTAAAAGAAAAAGAATTTAAAAATGAATTTACAAAAAAATTTCCAATAAATATAAATAAAAATCAAATATCAAATATAAATAAATTAACAGAAGAAGCATTAAGTAACATTTTAGGCGGTATAGGATATTTTTATGGTTCAATAAAAATAAACGAAGATAATTCAGAAAATGAAGAAATAAATAATGAAATAATAAAAGAAAAAGGATTATTTACAGCGACACCATGTAGATCATTTTTTGCAAGAGGATTTTTATGGGATGAAGGATTTCATAATATTATAATATCAAAATGGGATATTAAATTATCAATGGATATTATTAATTCATGGTTAAATACTATGAGTTTAAATGGTTATATCCCAAGAGAACAAATTAGAGGTTACGAATCAGAAAATCAAGTACCTTCAGATTTTATTAATCAAAATATTTTAATTGCCAATCCACCTACTTTAATTTTTCCTATTAATTCCTTTTTACAATATTATACTTTTATAAATGAAGCTGATAAAGATATTAATATGAAATTATTTATTAAAAAAATTTATGATAAATTAAAATTATGGTATAAATGGTATGATAAAACACAAAAAAAAAATAATAATTATCAATGGTATGGAAGAGATTCTTCACATAATTTCCCTTCTGGATTAGATGATTTACCAAGAGGTATGGTACCAAATGATGAAGAAAATCATTTAGATTTAAATATTTGGATAAAAGAACTTTTAACTTGTTTAAAAAATATAAGTTATATTATTGATAATGAATCAATATCATTTTATGATAATAAAATAAAATTAATTGATGATAATATTAGAAATAATTTATTTAATAAGGAATTAGGAATTTATTCTGATTATTTAGGATTACAATTTAAAAAAATTAAAAATAGTAAATTTCCTAGGAAAATTTTTCCTATTTTCTGGAGAGGTGATGGACAATGTGGAATTAATGCTAAAAATTCTTTAGGACAAGATGCTGAATGTGATCCTTATAGTAATCAACCTTGTTGTTCTGAATTTGGATGGTGTGGTAATAGTGAAAATCATTGTAAATGTGAAAAATGTAAAGTTAGTAAAAAATTAGAAGATAGAGATGAATTTAAAATAAAAGAAAAGACACATAATCCTCATTTAGGTTATGTTAATTTATTTCCTTTATTTTTTGGTTTTTTAAATATTGATAAAGATAAAATTGCTTTTGAAAATTTATTAAAGTATCTTAGTGATGATAATGAATTATATTCTGATTATGGAATTAGAAGTTTAAGTAAAAGTGATTTATTGTATCATTCAGGAGAAGATTATTGGAGAGGAAATATTTGGATTTGTATTAATTATTTAACTTTGAGAGGTTTGTATATTTATTATATTGATAAAAGTAGTCAAGCTAAGAAAATTTATGAGAAATTAAGAAGTAATGTTATAAAAAGTATTTATCAATCTTGGAAAGGTAGTCATGTTTTTTATGAAAATTATTCTGATAAAAATGGAATGGGAATGAAAAATAATCCTTTTAATGGATGGACTTCTACTGTTGTTAATATTGTCTCTGAGATTTATTCTTAAAAATAATATATTTAAATTTTTTATTTAATTTAAATTTTTTAATTTGTTTTTAATTTATATTATTATTGAAAAAAATTATTTATATTATTATTTATTTAATTTATTATTAATATTTCATAAATTTTGATGATTTACTTATTCTCATTGTTTTAGTAATATTATTTTCTTTTGTATTATTTGTTCCATTACTTTCATTATTTTTATTTGTATCATTTAATGGAACAATATAACTACATTCTTTTAATAATATTTTATTATTAAGTAAACTTTGATTTCTTTTCATTTTCCTATCATTTATATAATTATTTGCCTCACAAAAAGCTTGATTTGTTCCTATACTTAATTCACTAGTTGCTTTTATATGAATACAATTTTTTTTATTTGGTATTTTATGACTTTTAAAATTTTCAAATATTTTAATATTAATTTCATTTTTTTTATTCTTCCTTTTATTTAATTGTTTAATATTTAAAACAATTTTATCAACATTATCTTTACAATTATATTTAGAACTACAATTCTTATTCTCTTCAAATTCTCTTTTATAATTATTATAATTATCAAATTGATTATGACTAAAATTTTTCCTTTTATCATTATACATAATTTCATGAATATTCTCAAAACAATTATCAATATAATCAGTATACCTATTAAAATAAAAATAATCTTTAAAAACCCATTTATAATCTTCTTTCATAACAATTTCAGAATACCTTTCCATAGTCTTAATCCCTTGTTTCTCAATAGCATTACAATATTTATAATCAAAATTATCACCTTTCAAAGGAATAAAAGGTGATACAATTTTTTTTAAATACAAATCCTTCCAATTAAAATTACTAAACCATTTATGTCCTTTAACATCTAAAAAATCCCTATAACCTAATCTTAAATAAGGTTTCCTCATAAGTAACCTATTAACAAAATCACAACTTTCTTCACTCCAATCATATAACTCACATTTTTTAACTTGAGCTTGATGACTCATAATTTTCTCTTTAATTTCCTTTCTACTTTTTCCTAAATAAGGTCTAAATCCTTTCATAAATTCAAACCCCATAACACCAATAGCAAAATAATCAACTAAAATAGTATGATCTTGTCCACACATAACTTCAGGACTCATATAACCAGGAGTACCACTAGTTTCTTTTGAATTATGATTTTGTTGTATTTTTGCTATACCAAAATCAGTTATGTGAACATAACCATTTGAATCTAAAACTAAATTTTCTGGTTTTATATCTCTATGTATAATTTTATTTCTGTGACAATATTCTAATCCTAATATTATACAAGCTATGAAAAATTTAGTTTGGGATTCTGGAAATTTTCTTTGTTTACATATGTGATATCTTAAATCTCCTCCTGTTAATAAATCCATTATTAAATATAAGTTGTTTTTGTCTTGGAATGAAAAATGCATATTTACTATGAATGGATGATTTATTTTTGATAATAAATCTCTTTCGTTTTTTACACTTTTTTCACTTCTTTTATCTATTATTTTTGCTTTTGACATTTCTTTCATTGCGTAGTATTTTTTGTTTTTTTTATTGTATACTTTCCAGACTTTACCAAAACCACCACGACCTATTATTGATATGTATTCAAATGAGTTTTTTGATATTACTATTTTTTAGAGATTATTATTGTATATACTTTCGCTATAGGAATCTATTGATGTGTTGTTTTCTTTACTTTCTATATTTGATTTTTTTGGGGATTTTATGTTTTCTGTTCCCATTTTAAATTAGTTTTTTCTTTTTAATTTTTTTTTTATAAAATTAATTCTAAAAAATAAATTATTTTGCAGTTTATAAAATGAATAAAAATATTTATATACATATACTCTTTATATAAATTATTTACTTCCAAATATATATAAAAATAAGAGCTAAAATTACCCATTTAATAAAAAAATAATATTTAATATATTAAACATACACAATGTGTTTTTTTTTCTTTTGTTTTATATTTCTTTTTATCATCATAAAAATAATAGAATCTTGTTTCAGATATATCTTCATTCAATTGTTTATAACTTTCTACTTCAATAATTTCATAAAATGGTTTTTTAAAAGATATATGTTTTTTATTATCTTTTTGATTTATATTTTCATTTATATTTTCATTTATTTTTTCATTTATTTTTTCATTTTCATTATTTGATTTTGTACTTACTGATGTTGTTAATGTTTTTTCATCTTTTTTTAATTCGTTTTCAGTATTTTTATCTATATTATTAATATCATCACTATTTAATTCATGTGATTCTACTTTTGACATTTTTTTTTATTTTTTTTTTTTTAATTAAGGAAAAAGGTAAATAAAAATAATAAAATAAAATAAAATTGTGAAATATAATTTTTTAAATTTTTTTTTATATTAAAATCAATTTAAATAATTAGATAAATTATTATTTTACATTTCTAAAGTTGTAGAAATTAATTTTATTAAAGTATAAATATCACCAAATACAATTTCTTTTTCAGAATTAATTTTCTGAAAATATTGTTTAATTCTTTCTCCTTGATATTTTTTTAATTTTTTAAACTGTTCAATAATAATATTAATAGCAATAACAATTATTCTTTTTTCAAATTCAATAACTCTATTTTCTTTATAACACATAATTTCAAAAGCTTTTTTTTTATCATTTATAACAAAAGGAATATCTTTTTCAGTTCCTTCTTTAACTTCCCATTTACTAATTTCACGACTTTCAAATAATTCTTCTTTTTTTAAATTTAAATTATTGGCGAATGATTCATATTCATTTCTTTGATTTTGAAATTGTTTCATTATTGTATCTAATTCATTATATTCCATATTCATATAATCAAAATATTCTAAAAAATCTTCTTTAAAAAATTTACTTTGTGATAAATATAAATTTGACCAAGTTGAAAAAATATTATTTAAATCTGAATAAATTTTTTTCATTTCATTACTTTGTTTAATATCTTTTGCTTGTGTTGATAATTTATCAAATAAAACACTGATTTCTTTCATATGATTTGAAATCAAATTTAAATCATTAATTAATATATTAAAAGAATTTTTTAATTTATTATATAAATCAATTGTAGGTACCATTATTCTTAATAAATTATTTACATAAATTGCTTTATCTTTAGTTAAAGTAACTTTTATTTCTCCTTTTATTGTTTTAAAATTAGTTAAATTAATATTTAAATTAAATGGTTTTGAATCAAGATTTTTTTTATATTTTTCAAAATTACTTTCATCTAAAGTTAAAAATTGAAATGTAATAGGAGAAGTTCTCAATATTTTTTTTCTTAAAACTCCATTCATAAATCTTGTTAAATATCTTACTTTCATATCTAAATTTTCTTTTTCAACAATAGAAATTTCATTATTTTTTGATTTTGAAAAAATTGAAATGTTAATATTTGATAAAAAATCTTCTTTAAGTAATGGAGGAACTAAAATAAAAGGATATCTTGAATTTAATTGATTTTTAAACCATTCAAAATCAGTATAACTTCTTCTTATACTTGAATTTAATTCTTCAGATGTTATTAAAAATATAATTTGTTCTTTACTAAAAAAACTTTTTTTTTCTTTTATAGGTTCACTTATTTTTATATTTATTCTTTTTTTTTCTTTTTCAAATTCCATTAATTTTGTTTCTTGTTGTTTACTTGTTTTTGATTCAAATTCACAATCTGAATATAATATTTCAAATGGTGTTGATTTTTTATTTTTTTTTACGTTCACTGATTTAAGTGAAATATTTAATTGTTCTGTTTTAAAATCTTCTATTAATTTTTTAAGTTCATTTAATGAAAATGAATTTATTCCTACTCCTCTAATTCTTGTTATGTAATTTGATAAATCTTCTGGATTATATCCTTTTTCTATAATATTATCATTAATATATTTTTGTTTTTCTTTTTCCATTAATTTTTTAAATAATTAATATTTTGATTTTTTTTTTTATTTTATGTTTAATATATAATTAATTAAGAAATATTCTTTATAATTTATATTCTAATGAATTTATTATTATTATACAGACTTTTATTTATATGAAATAATAAAATAATTAATTGAAATGATTTGAAGAAGAAGAAGATAAAGAAGAAGATAAAGAAGAAGAAGAGTTTAAACTTTGATTATTTGAATTTTCATTATCATCAATATTTGAATTAGAATTTTCCTCATGTATAATTGATTCTTCTATTTTATAAAGTTCTACTATTTTTTTATATTTTCCTTTTAACTTTGAATTATTAATATCAATCATAATTTTTCTTGAATACTGAATAACATAATCTATTAAATCCATTTTAAATTGTTGTACTTTAATTATTTTTATTGTTTTTGCTTTCATAAATTTATAACATTTTGTAAATGTTATCAATTTTTTAATTGCCCAACTATAACTTACAGTTAATATATCATTTGAATTAAAAATTTCTTTATTTTTTGTAATTTCATTGATTTTATATACATCACAATATTTTTTATTTAAATAATATGGATTTAAAATCTGAAAAAAATGATCTTTTTGCATATCATTAATAGAATTAATATACTTAATTAAAGATTCACTTTTAAATTCAATAACTTCTTCAATGTTCTGATAAACACTATTATCATTATTATATTCATCTTCAATAGTTTTATGAATTAGATAATATTTACTTAACTCAATTAAAACATCATAAAAAAAAACATATTGCTCACCTTGATAAGAATAAGTATAAATTTTAAGTAAAGAACAAATTCTAATAAAATCATTAATTTTAATAGAATTAATACCTAAAGGATGTCCAATTATATAAGTAAATTTTTGTAATTGATCTAATTTCATAAATCCAGTACATTTTTTATCAACTGAAGCCCATTTTTTTTTAAATTTATTAATATCTCCAGTTTTCATTTCTTCTAAATTCATAACATAAGTATCATCCATAGCACAAGAAATAACAGCAGAAAAAAAATCTAAAAACATTATCATACTTAAAATAATAAAACTAATATAATAAGGAAATCCTAACATTGTACCACAACTATAATGATTTTTATATAATTCTTCATTTGTCATTTCAATATTGTATTTACAGTCAAAAAATCCATTTCTGTCATTTGTACTTTCATGCATTAATGTATTCCAATCTCCTCCTGAGGTTATTCTTATTAAAATTAATATTGAATTTATAAAATTTTGAAAATTCCATTTTTCACTTATTATTTCTTGATATTTTAAATCATAAAAGAGATTCATTCCTATTATTGCATATATGTATATTGTTATAAAATATAATATTAATACATTTAATACTCCTGGAATAGAATTAAAAAATAAATTTAATACTTTTCTTAAACTTTTTATTCTTCTTAGTAATTTTAATACACGGCCTACTCTTAATATTTTAAAAATTGTAGTTTCTAATTCATCATTTAAGAATGATACATAATTTTGAAATGAAAGTGTTATTAAAAATTCACAAACTACAATAAAATCAATTAAATTCCATCCATTTTTAAAATAGTATAATCGATAAACATAAATTCTTAAAATTGCTTCAATTAAGAAAATATAACTTATTATCATATTTAATTCCGATAAAAAAGTTTTTGATATTTCATCTTGACCAGGATATTCCAATATCAAAGTAAATAAATTTGCAATAATACATACACTAATAACAGCTTCAAAATATGCACTATCTAAAATTTTTATTAATACTTTTATTATTGAATCTCCTCTTACTTTTTTTTTTGGTATTTCAACTTTAAATAAATTTTTAAATATTTTATAAAACTCATTTTGAATAGGTAATTTATAATGAAAATTTTCAATTTTTTCTTTTTCTTTATAGTAATTATCAGATAAAATAACAATAACTAAATTAAAAAGAAAAAAAAAAGAAAAAATCATATAACAAACAAAAAAAAGAGCCCATCTAAAACTAATATCTCTAATAGGTTGTTTATCAATATCAGTAGAATCCATAGCAATATACATATATTTAACCCATCCTTCAGTAGTCATCATTTCAAAAAATAAAATAAAACCAGATTTAATATTATCTAAATTAGGATAAATTGTTATCCAATCACCACCATAATCTAAACAATCCCATTTAGTTTTAATTATTGACATATATTCTCTTGGTATATTACTAAAATCACATCTTGAAAATCTTCCTCTGAAATAATTTACTCCTATTATATCAAATATTAAAATTATTAATAATTCAATTAATATTAATTTTAATAATTGAAATAAACTTTTATAATATGCTTTTAATGTTGCTTTGAGACTTTTACTTAATCCAATTAATTTATTAATTCTAACTAATCTAAATAATTTTATTACTCTTAAAATACCTAATTGTTTATTTTTATCTAGTTGTGAATTTAAACCTAATGAGGTATTAACTGTCAATATTAAATATATAATTGAGAGAATTAATGAACAAAAATCAATACAATTATATTCATATCTTAAATAAGAATTTT
>JAEEGL011752409.1_pt1 | contig 18629 bp, 20 predicted proteins | sample 9134231 | NCBI WGS metagenome assembly JAEEGL01 (sample SAMN16246548, study PRJNA631951) | gut metagenome | biome: gut microbiome; feature: rumen; material: fiber-attached | host: Bos | place: Iran: Karaj | collected 2018-10 | reverse complement strand
TTTACGATTGGTGCGAAATTGGCTCCATTTACGGCGCGCCCGCCGACTGCCTTTGGGGCGGGGGCCGGGCGGGCTTTGGAGAGGACAGGCCGGAGGAAGCGGCGCAGCTCATGCGGGAATGGGGCGTTTCAGCCCGGCTTACCTTCAGCAATTCGCTGCTCCGGCCCGAGCACTTGGCCGATAAAAAGTGCAACGCGCTATGCGCTTTGTTTGAAAACGGCGGAACGGCTCCAAACGGCATCATCATCGCTTCCGATCTGCTGCTGGATCACATCCGAAAGAAGTACCCCGGCTTTTATTTTGTTTCCTCCACCACCAAGGTGCTGACGGAGTTTGCGCAGCTTGAGGCGGAATTGGACCGGGAAGAATTCCGCTATGTGGTGCCGGATTTCCGGCTGAACAGGGCTTTTGACCGATTGTACGCTTTATCAGCCGAACAAAAGCAAAAAGTGGAATTCCTGTGCAACGAATGCTGCTGGTTTTTCTGCCCTGACAGGAAAGCATGCTATGAAAATGTAAGCCGGAAAAATTTGGGCGAAAGCTGCCCGGATCATATCTGCGCGTCGCCCGCCGCCCACCGGGGCTACCGCTTTTCCGACGCCATGAAGAATCCCGGCTTCATCGGTCTGGAGGACATTCAAAAGGTTTATCTGCCCCAGGGCTTTTCCCATTTCAAAATCGAAGGCCGCAGCCTGGGCAGCGCCATTTTGCTGGAATTTCTGCTGTATTATATGACGAAGCCGGAACATCAATTGCAGGTGCGGGAAGAAATGTATCTGGACAGTACATTGGATTTGTTTTAGTGCGTTCGCTGATCATGAGGTGGAAATCATGTACACGATCAGAAAAATGGAAGCGGGGGACAGGCAGGCCGTTAAAGCCATGATGCGAATGTTTTATGCCTCGCCCGCAGTGCTCAGCAACGGATCGGAGGAAATCTTCGACGCGGATATCGATCAATGCGTGGGGTCCAGCCCCTATCTGGAAGGCTTTGTGTTTGAAAAAGAAAAAGCGATCCTGGGCTATGCCATGATCGCCAAAAGCTTTTCCACGGAATTCGGCAAGCCCTGTATCTGGATCGAGGATCTGTACATTCTGGAAGAATACAGGGGCGACGGGATCGGGACCCGGTTCCTGGCTTATATCGCCGCCCAATATCCGGATTGCGTTCACCGGCTGGAGGCGGAGCCCGAAAACGAAAATGCCGTCAGGGTATACCGGAAAAACGGCTTTGATCTGCTTCCCTATATGGAAATGAAGCGATGAATTGAATGGACTTGTTTTTAATGCTTTTCAAAGGTCACGTTCACATCGCCAGAACCTAATTGCGCTTCCAAGCCTTCCGCGCTGCTGATTCTGCCGATGCGGGTATAGGGGTAGGGCGTATCAAAGGACTGATAGAAAACCACCACGCAGCTGTCGCCAAAGAGCATGATGTCCCCGGCCTCGATATGCCCCACCCCCTCCGGGGCGGAGGGCAGGCCGCTCAGAAGATAGTGATATTTTTCATTCCCGTTCAGCTCCGTCATGTGCAGTTCCATGGGCAGCAGGGCGGCAAAGGCCCGGGCGGTTTCGCTGTCCTCCAATACAGCGTCAAAGGCCGCGCCGTTGATCCAAAGCTTCATCATGCTTTCTTCCTCCTCCGTCGTCACGATATCGCCCGTCCAGGTGATGATCCCGCCGAACTCGTAAATATTCTTATACCCCATTTGGGCTAGCTTCTGGGCGGCCTGTTTGCTGCGGTTGCCGCTGCGGCAGTAAATTAGGATGATCTGGTCATAGTCCGGCAGCGCTTCCGGAGAATCACAGCCGATGGATTCATTGGGAATCAGGATGGCCCCGGGAATGTGGCCCCCGTCGTATTCCTCCCGACGCCGCACGTCCACGATCACGTGTCCATCGTCCCAGGACATCATTTCCTTCGCCGTTTCCTGGTCGATTGGGGTGTAGCCTTCGGCCTGGGCGGAACAGACGCTGAAAAGCAAAACGGTCAGCAAAAATGAAAGAACACGCTTCATGATCGGGACCTCCTTTTATATCAGAATCCCATCGCAATGGTCTATTTCGTGCTGGATGATCTGCGCCGTGAAGCCTTCAAAGGAGCCGACGCAGGGGCGGAAGGCCTGGTCCAGATATTCCACGGTGATTTTTTGATACCGCTTGGTTTTTCGCACGCCTGAAAGGGACAGGCAGCCTTCCTCGGCATCGTAGGGGCCGGATTTGGCGGTTATCGTTGGGTTCACCATGATCATTTGCATCGAGCCGTTGCAAAAAACGATGATCCGTTTCTTTTGTCCGATCATGTTGGCCGCCATGCCCACGCATCGGTCCAGGTTTGCCCGAAGGGTGTCCAATAAATCCAGGATGATCTGCCGGTCCGCTGACCCGGCGGGCTCAGATTTTTGGGCTAAAAAGAATGGATCGTGCACAATGGGCTTAATCATTCAGCACCTCCTGAATCATCCGTTCAAAGCTTTCGGCAAAGCGTCGGTCGTCCTCCTCTGTGCGTTTGGCGGGGCCTTTTACGTGATGCTTGCCGCTGCGCCGGGCCTTTTTCGCCAGATGGCGGTCCATGAGCAGGCCGTCGATGTTGTCGTCCGTGAACCATTTTCCGCTCTGGTGAATGGCCCGGGCCCCCTTGCCCAGGGCCAGCGCGGCTACGCCGTAATCCTGGGTGATCACGATATCGCCCCGGCGGCACAGGTTGATCAGGGCGATGTCCACCGCGTCGGCCCCAGCCCCGATCACCCGCACTTCGCTGTAATCGGAGGTCAGCACATGGCTGGTATCGCACAGCAGCGTTACGGGGATGGCGTACTGTTTTGCAATGCTTTCCGCAATCCGCGTTACAGGGCAGGCGTCCGCGTCAATATAAATTCTCATATCACAGCCCCATCTTGGTCATGATCCCGTCCGCCGTTACCCCGGGATGGGTCACGTACAGCCGGGCGATTTGTTCCACCAGCGCTTTGTCCAGACCGTATTTTTCCGCAATGAAAGAAACCCCGTTCCCCTTTTGCGTTTCCTTCATCACGATTTCGATTTGCTTTTTGATGTTCCCCGGATCGATTTTCGGCGCGGCCTCCTTGGGCGCGTGGGGGATTTCGATGCGCTTTACCTGCCAGCCGCTTTCCTCGATGGTGAGCATCGCCAACGTGATAGGCTGATGAAACCGCCGGGGGCCGCAGCTGCCGGGGTTCAGCATCAGCGTGCGCCTGCCGCCCGGATGATCTGCCCATATTTCGCTGTACTGGTGGGAATGGCCGAAAATCACCAGATCGTAGAGCGATAGATCCTTGGGCAGATCCTTCTTTTTGTGGGTCATGAATACCCGCAGGCCGCCCAATTCAAAATCCAGGAAAGGAGGAAGCCCCTCCGCCCATTCCTTGTCGTTGTTGCCCCGCACCGCTTTCACCGGCGCAAACTGCGCGAGCTGGTTCAATATCCCGGGGCTGCTGATGTCCCCGCCGTGAAGGATGCATTGGCTCCCCGGAAGCAGAGCAAGCGCCTCCGGACGCAGAAGATCATGGGTGTCGGAAAGAATGGGAATCTTCATGGGAGCTCTCCCTTTTCGCAGAATGGTTTGCCTCCTGCCATTCACAGAAAACAAGCCCTTCTCGTCGCTTGATTCATTTTTGTCTGACTTTTTGGGGTCACTTCAATCCATGCAGGGAGCGTTTTTTTCCTGCCGGTTATTCCGCTTGGCCGTTGAGGAGCGAGAAGGTATTCATCATGTAATCGATCCGATGACCAAAGCCCTCGGCGCTTTCGATGGCGCAGTGTGAAGCGGCAACGATGCAGCCTTGGGCTGCCGGAATGATATACACCGTTTGCAGCATGTCAGGCATGAGGTCGGTGCCCTTGATGACGGAAGCATCGATTCTTACGCAGCTCCCCGCCCGATCCAGCGTCCACGGCTCGATGGTGATATCGAAATCCTGGGATAAATCTGCGCAGATCGAAGCGGCGATGGTGCCGGCATCCTCAGCACAGTATTTCACTTCCAGATAGTCCAGGGGCGCTTCGGGATCGTCATAGGGCGAAACGAAGTATTCCCGGTTCGCTTCGCTGCGGCGTCGGAGCATATCATAATCATAATCGAATTCGATCCCCATGGCGGCGTTCACGGCATGCTCATAGGAAACGGTTTCCTCCATACCTTCCAGCATGATGGTGGTTTCAAAGCGCTCCCCATCCCGCCTGCCGATTCCGGAGGCTCCGGCAGGGGCGGCGATCCAGCCGACTGCGCCCCGCAGGCTGACGATCAGCCAGCCCCCCTTATTTTTTAAAATGGGCAGGGTGGTGTTTTCATCCAGCAGCGCCACTTTGGGCGCCATCGTATCGTTCCAGGCATATACCGGCGTTTGTTTCTCCGTCCGGTACCAGGCGGGATCGATGGCGAGATAATCCTCGTTTACCCAGCCGACGGGGCCCCCGTCCACATCGTCCGAAAGGAAGCATTGGGCCCATCCGCCCGTTTGCGGCTGCACAATGAGCAAATCTCCGTAATGCAGGGTTTTCACCGCTTGGGAAGAAGCGCTGGGCTCCTTTCGCACAGTCAGCGTTTCGCAAAGCACCGCGGCCTGCAGGCCGATTTGACCTTCGCCATGCGCGGGAAGGATTTCCGCCCGTCCGATCCCGATACTGCCAAGAGCCAGAATCCATACCGTTAAAATCGTCAGCCAGTTCCATTTTTTCACGTTCGTTTCCTCCTGTTGTGTGTTCCATGATATGACGGACAACCTGCCCCTTTTGTTCCCGAGGGTGTCATAAAAAATAGCGGAAGCATTCCCTGGATAGCGGAATGGGGCGTTTTCCTCTTTGTTGATACGGGATATTCCGGCATTTGGAAGCGGTTTTTCTGCTGATCAAAGGGCTTCCAGCATTTGCGCCGGGTTTTCCTTCGCCTTTACCGCGCCGAAGGCTTTCACGATCACGCCGTTTTCATCGATCAGATAGGTGGAGCGGATCAGGCTTTTCAGGGGCTGGCCGTCCTGACCGCGCTTTTGTACGTCATAGGCGGAAATCACCTGCAGCTCCGGATCGGACAGCAGGGTGAAGGGCAGGCCGTGAGCCTGCTCAAAGCGCTTATGGGACGCCGCGCTGTCCTTGCTCACGCCCAGCACCACCGCGCCTTTTTCCCGGAACTGGGGGTAGAGATCGCGGAAGGAGCAGGCCTGACTGGTGCAGCCGCTGGTCATATCCTTGGGATAAAAATAGAGCACGACCTTTTGGCCCCTGTATTCGGAAAGCGTGTGCCATGTACCGTTCTGATCGGCCAGGGTAAAATCCGGGGCTTTTGTTCCGATTGCCAGCATGATGCTTCCTCCTTGCAATTTTAGGGTGCTGAATGCTTTTGCCTGCTGGGAATCATGGCGCCGGCGAATCCCGTATGGCGGATCGTTCCGCGCCTGCATTCCATCAAAGCTTCCCCTGCTCCCGCAGGATTTTTTCCACCAGTTCAACGCATTCATACACCAGCGCGTCGCAATGGGGCTTTTTTTCGCCGCCCAGTTCTTTGTTTCGCCGCAGAAGATCGGCGCAGTCCAGCATGCCCTCGTGGTTTTCCCGGAGCGCCTGATAGTACGCCGCCGGATTGTCGATGCCAAACAGGCCCAGCACCACCAGGCCGCCGGTGATGGCCCCGCAGGCGGAAGCCCTTTTCAGCCCGCCGCCAAAATTGGCGCAAATGCCCATGGCCTGCTCCTCGGTCAGCCCTGCGTCCTTGGCAAAGGGCAGCACCACGCTCTGGCCGCAATTGTAATGGGGCGTTATGATGGCTCGCAGCTCCTTGGCCCGGTTCAAATACTTGCTCACGTTTTTTGCCTTCTCCGCCCGTTTTGCAAGCAGCCTTTCTTTCAGCAGCTCGTACCGTTCCTTTTTTTCTGATTTGGCAAAATGCGCGGCCCGGTCCTGTTCGGGACAATGAACGTAGTCCAGTTTGATATCGCCGAATTGTTCGCTGGTGAGGTCAAACACGCAACAATCCACATTGTTAAAGCAATGGAAATTCCCATCGCCCAGCGGCACGCCGTACACCTTCCCGCCGAATATATCCTGGATCAGGAAAGCCGTGATGGAGCACTGGCCCAGGGTTTTGTTCGCCGGCGTCCAATCCTTCCGCATCCGGGGCGCGCAGGTTTCGGCGCACCAGATTTCGGATAGCAGATCATAGTAATCGCAGGGGGTCAGCCCCAGGCTGTCCCGTACATGGGCGCTTTCCCAGCCGTAAAAACGATATGTTTTCATTTGCCTGTTCCTTTCCAATTTATCTATTCGGCGATGATTCCGCCGATGCTCCGGGCGCCCCGGAGGCGGCAGGCATATAAAGCTCTTTGCCTCCCCGAATCCCGATTTGACCGCATCCCGTCACATTTGAATGGAACCGTCTTTTATGATTTGCCGAATGGCATCTGCGTATTGGGGTGCGTGGTTCATTGAAAATTCTCCATGCCTAAGGCCGTGCATACGGTGCAATCTGCAGGAAGGACGCATCCGGCAGATGGCTTCTGCCGAATGCAGGATTTCTCTTGTTTCCTTATCTCCAACATAAACGTGTATTTCCGCGGATGATTCTTTGAAAGCGTCCTTCAGGGCATAGGACGTATTTGCTTTTAGAAAAGCAATCATATCCCGTTTTTTTATCCGGCAAGTATCGTGGTAATAATCTTCAAATAGTTCCGGCTTCATATGCAGAGATTGAAACTGCAGCCTGGCAAAGCTTCTTTTTTGGATCAGTCCATAGCTGCTGCCGAACATCGGGGCAATCAACGCATGGGTCAGCTTTGACGGAAGAACGGCGGCACTTTCAACGACCGCATAGGAGCAGATATCTTTGCGCTGTGACAGCATTTCAAGCAGAATCTGGCCGCCCAAGGAAAGGCCCCCGATCAATAAAACGGAACCACGCAGATGATCATCGATAAACGAAATGATTTGGGAGGCGTTTTCTTCGATTGTTGTAAAAGGGCGGTCACTTCCGGCATGCCCGTCCAGGATCGGAAGGATGATATGGTACTCTCCTTGAAGAAGCTCTGCCGCTTCCCGATAGTTCCACCATGACAATCCGCCGCCGTGAAGCAGCAGAAGCGTTTCTTGATGTTTCAGCCCATATTCCTGAAATCTCATCGCTTTCGTACCTCGTTTAATCGTGAATTGTATGGTTAAAGTTCTTTGGAAAGAAGCCACCATCCTGCTTCTTCATAAATAGCCTGTCCATTTTCATCAAAACCGCACGGATCAAAATAACAGTCTTTTATTTTCTCAGTAAAACCCATACGGCGATAAAGTCTTATATTCTGCGGTTCATCCATTGCTACGCCGATTGCGGCTGATCTGAATCCATGTTCTTTTAGTTCTGCAATGGCTTTCTCCATTAGGCTGCTGCCCAATCCTTGTCCACGATACGCTGTTTGGACACGAAAAGCGCAAAGATAAGCCCTGTTTATTCCGTCAGCAAAATCTTTATCCTCCAAGTCCAGAAAAACATACAGTTCGCCTATGAGTTCACCGTTATGATCCAGGGCCCAGAAAACGGCATTGCCTGAGGATATGTTCTGATAAAAGAACTTCGCTGTATAAGAAGCATTCTCAATGCTTTCATATCCCCACAATGACAGCATTTCTTCACCTGTCGCTTTTCTGATTACCATGGCTTTCTCTCCAAATCCCGAATGGCATAGCATTCAGCCGATAAAGGCCGAATGCTGTATCGTAATCCCGTATGCGTGCCGGCCCGATATGCTTTCCCGCACATTTTATCGAAAAATCTTCCTGCTTCATGATTCCCCTTTTTGCCTCTGCAAAGCTTTTTCAAAATGCAAAAGGAAATTCTGAATCGCTTTCCGGCTCACTGCGTCCCGGGGACGGAGCATGTCGAAAGCGTGCATGTCGGTTGGATACACGTCCGCTTCCGCGGGAACGCCCGCTGCCCGGAGGCTTTTCACGTATTGCAGCGTTTCAGAAAAAAAGGGTTCCCCGTCGCCCACAAAGGTGTAGCAGGGCGGAAGATCGCGATAATCGGTTTGATGAATGGGCGCGGCATAGGGCGATACTTTCTTCTTGGCCTGCCCGCGCAGATACAGCCGCCAGCCGAAGTGATTGCGCCGGGTGTTCCACACCTTGCCGTGATTGTTCCGGGAGCTTTCGGTATCGATGTTGCTGAGCATGGGGTACAGCGGCATCTGGAAATCCACCTGAATCCCCCGATCCCGCGCCATCATGCAAACGGCCGCGCACAGGCCGCCGCCCGCGCTTTCGCCGCCCGCCATGAGGGAGCCGATGCTAAGCGTTTTCCGGTTTTCATCCATGAATTGCAGCACGGCGAAGCAATCCTCCGCCGCCGCGGGCCAGGGATGCAGCCAGGCCAGCCGATACCCGGGGGAGACCACGGTGACGCCGTATTGCTTCACCAAATCCATGGCCCGGCTCATATACACCATTTCTTTCATGCCCGTGATGTACCCGCCGCCGTGAATCCATAAAACGCCCGGCTTGCCAGCCGCTGATTCCTTCGGCCGGAGGATCAGCACGGGAACGCGGCCGATGCGCTTCTTCTCCACCCGGATCTCCCGATCCGGCCATAGCTTGATGTGCATACCTTCACCTGTGTACCTGAATTTTCGGCAAAACCGCGTCGATGTCCACAAACCCGATCTTCTCGTTCATCCGGTCGATGTACACCGGCACCTGATCCGACTGGAGCAGATCGCTCACATCGATATACAGGTATCTGCTGTAATAAACGTGCACCGTGCCTGTGGCGGGATCTGTATAATGGCACTCCACCACGTAGGGGCTTTGGCCGTTCATATTCACGTTTTTTTGCGTGCTGACGTCGGCGATTTTGGCCATTACAGAATATCCGCTCTCATACGCGCGGCGCAGCAGGGCCCGGCGATAAAGGTCGGAAATGAGCAGTCCCAGGCCCGCAAGGAAAAAAGCCGCGCCCATGCCGCCAAATACATACAGGAAGATCCAAGGCTCTTTGGGCTTCTGCCCAACCTTGAAATACCAGAAAAGCACGCCCATGGTCAGGAAGAAAAATCCCAGCGGCGAAAAGATCATGCCCAGGAGGCCCCTGACCGTCCAGCCGTATTTCTTGCGTTCTGTCATCGTTTATCCTTCCTTTTTCTTCATTCGTTGGCCGCGATGATTTCTTTCAGCGTCACGTGCTCATTGCGAAAGCGGACGGCGCTGCGCTCGCCCTTCTATACAGACGGTTGCCGGTAGCGGCAAAATAGCATACTTTTATGGGCGATCCTCCGTGTCTTCGTATCCCCGGTGCTTGCCGGGAATTTCCCTGCGAATAAATACATACTCCGTATCAGTGGAGCGCTCCGCGTCAAAATGGTAGCCGCTGATGTTGAAGCCTTTGATTTGTTCCGGCGCTTCGGCCTGAATCTCAGCGATGTAGCGCACCATATCGCCCCGGGCCATCTTGGCATAGACGCCCTTTTGCATCACTTTGCCCTGTTCGATTTCCCCGAAAACGCAGGTGATGAAGCGATCCTCCGGCGTGAGATACTTCTCAATACATTTGGCATACTCCTGAGACGCCAGGTTCACGATGATCCGGCTGTCGTCCAGGATTTCCCGATATAGTGTATCACCCCAAAAATCGTAAAGATTGGAATGTCCGTTTACGGTCGCCTTTGCCTGCATTTCCAGCCGGTAAGGCGCCACGCCGTCCAGGGGCTTGAGGACGCCATAGAACCCGGAGAGAATACGCAGATGGCGCTGCACATAATCCAACTGGCTGTTTTCAAACACTGACGGCCCCATGGAGGTGTACTGAATGCCGTCATAGGCCAGGATCGCCGGGGTCAGATTGGATCGCAAGTCCATGTCGGCAAACCGGGCTGCATTTTCCTGGGCGATCTTGTCGTTGCATGCCCACAGCTTTTTCTGATCGGCGTAGGAAAGCCCTCTGAGCCAGCCCGACAGGATTTCTGTCTTCTCCAGGAACACCGGCAGCCCGTTCCAGGCGAAGGTGTCCGTATTTACCCGCATCTTCTTGGCGGGGGATATAATGATTTTCATTGAAAAAAACCTACTCCTGGCAAATGGATGATACCAAAACATAAAAACCCGCATGGTTTTTTGTCTCATACGGGTTTATCAGCGGAGGCGGTGGGATTCGAACCCACGAGGGCTTTCACCCTACCTGATTTCGAGTCAGGGCCGTTATGACCACTTCGATACACCTCCAGGGCAGGATCATACCGGGGAAAAGTATACCGGATGCGGGAGGAAAAGTCAAGCGGAATTTCCGAATCGAAAACGAACAGGATTTCCAAACAGGAAACGAAACAGGGATCGGGTGGGTTTCCGAAGGGGAGAAGCAGCTGGATCGGGAAAGGTTCGGGGGCCGACGCTGAAAACCGTGAACGGGGTGTAAATTTTTTGTATTTTTCCGGAAATCGTGCAGGGAAAAGCCCTTTTCCTGTGTTATAATAGCAAAGATACGGGGAAAGGGGGCTGGAAAATGGCGGGAAAGAGGTGTATAATACCTGTGCTTCCTGCTGTTCTGCGGAAGGCCGGGGCGGCGCTGATCATTCTGGCGGCTGCCGCGGCGCTGCTGCTCTGGCCCAGGGGAGCGAACCTGCCCGATTCCGGCAAGGCCGGCCGGGAAGCGCCGCAGGGCTTGAACGATTATCAGGTGACATTGCGGCTGAACCCGGAGGAAAACACCCTGGCCGTTTCGGAAACGATCCGCTTTCGCAACGATACAGGGGATCCCTTGGACAGCCTGATGCTGCGTACCTGGCTGAACGCGTTCAAAACGGAGGATACCAGCCCCGCCGCGCTGGAGGAATTGTACGACGCCTGCTATCCGGATGGTTTTTCATCCGGCGGGATCACGATCTATGATGTGATCTGGAACGGGGAAAGAGCGGATTGCGCCTACGCCAACGGAGATGAAACGGCGCTCAGGATCGCCATTCCGGAGCTGAGTCCGGGAGAGGAAGGAACGCTGGTTTTCCGCTGCCTGGCGCAGATTCCCAACTGCGCCCATCGCACGGGCCGGGCCGGCAATACGTTTCAGCTGGGCAATGTGATCCCGCTGCTTTCCCTGTACCGGGAGGGGGCCTGGCGCACGGATGAATACGCGCCGATCGGCGATTCTTTCCTCAGCGACTGCGCCGATTTTCATATCAGCGCTTACCTGCCGGAGGGCTATGTGCCTGCCTGCAGCGCTGTGCTGACCCGGAACGGGGAAGGAGCCTGGCAGGGGGACATCAAAGGGGCCCGGGATGTGGCCCTGTGCGCCAGCCCGGATTATCAGCAGGCAGTGGGCAGGCAGGGAAACACAGAAGTGCATTCCTTCGCCAAAACGGAAGCGGGGGCCCGGCGGGCACTGGAATATGCCCAAAAAGCGCTGGAAATTTATGCTTCCCTGTACGGTGCATACCCTTACCCGGCGCTGACCATATGCAGCGTGGATTTCCCCTTTGGCGGGATGGAATATCCGGGGCTTTGCATGATTGGGGAAAGCAATTACCTGGACAGCAAAGCAGAAACGCTGGAGCTGACCATCGCCCATGAGACGGCCCACCAATGGTTTTACGCCCTGGTGGGGTCCGATCAGGTGAATGATCCCTGGCAGGATGAAGCCATGTGCGAATATGCCATGCTGCGGTATGTGCAAAAGCGCTACGGCGCGGGCAGCTTTGAAAACCTGAAGTATTACCGGGTGGACGCGGCGCTGCAGGAGCATCTGCCTGGCAGCCTGACCCCGGGCAGCCCCATTGATTATTTCGGAAGCCTGGCGGATTATTCTTCGGTGGTGTATGGCCGCGGCGCGGCGCTGCTGCTGGCGCTGGATGAAATGCTGCCCCGGGGCGCGGACGATTTCCTGCGGGCGTATGCGGATGAATTCGCGTTTGCGTTCGTCAATCGCGCCCAATTTGAGGATTTTCTGAACCGGTACGCGGATATGGATCTGCGTCCGCTGCTGCTGGATTATCTGGATACGGCCATGTAAACATGATTCTATTATAGATGAAACAAATGAGGTGCTTTATTCTATGAAACCACAGCAATGCTGCGTGCTCATTCCTTCCCTGTCGCCCGACGAAAAGCTGCCGGCCTATGTGAAGGAACTGCTGGCGGCGGATTTCGGCCTGATCCTGGTGGTTGACGACGGGTCCAGCGCAGAATACCAGCCTATCTTCGATGAAATCGCGGCTTGGGATCGGTGTGCGGTGACCCATCATCCGGTGAACCGGGGGAAAGGAGCCGCCTTAAAAACAGGCTTTTCCTATATTCAGGAGCATACGAAGCTGGAAGGGATCATTACCGCCGATTCCGACGGCCAGCACACCGTGCCGGATACGCTGAAATTGGCGGCTGAATTGGGCGAAAAGGAAGAACTGCTGCTGGGCAGCCGGGATTTTTCCCGGAACAATCCCAACGTGCCGCCCAAATCCCGCTTCGGCAACCGCATGACCAGCGGCGTGTTCCGGGTGCTGTACGGCCATTGGCTGCCGGACACCCAGACCGGATTGCGGGCCTTCCATCGCGGACTGATCGACTTTATGATGTCGGTCAGCGGGGATCGGTTCGAGTACGAAATGAATATGCTCATTCAGTGCAGCACCGCGAAGATTCCCATGCGGCCCATCACCATTGAAACCATCTATCATGAGGAAAACAAGGGCACCCACTTCCATCCCATCCGGGATTCCTGGCGGATTTATAAATTGCTGCTGGGCAATTTCTTCCGGTACAGCGCGGCCAGCATCCTTTCCTTCCTGATCGATTACGCGGTGCTGTCCATTCTGATGTTCTGGGTGTTCAAGGATAAGCTGGACGTGACGCTGATGGGGATCCCCTTCAGCTTCAAGGCCCTGGTGGCCACGCCTATCGCCCGCCTGTTCTCAGCGCCGGTCAATTTCCTGCTGAACCGGGATTTCGTGTTCAAGGCCGGTCAGGATAAGAACGCGGTGTGGCGCTATATCGTATTGGCGGTGTGCGCGCTGATCGTGACCACGCTGGTGTTCGGCTTCCTGGATCATTTTGTGCACGCCAATATCCTGCACATCCTGCTGAAAATCGTGATCGACGTGGCCATGTATATGGTGAATTACCGGATTCAAAAGGCCTGGGTGTTCCCCCAAAAACGGGAAGCAAGCCGGGCGAAAGGAGATAAGAAATGAAGCTGCCTGTGAAAATTCTGCTGGGCCTGCTGTGCGCCTGCCTGGTGCTGGCTATGCCCTTTGTGCTGTCCGCTCCCAACATGCTGGAGGACGCTCAATGGGAAATGATCGATATTCTGGACGCGCAGGAAAGCGGATTGTTTTCCCTGCTGATCCCCGCAGCCCGGGCGGAAGCGGCGGAGGAAGAAAGCGTTTATTCCCTGCCGGTGGACACCTCCGCCGGCATGAAGCCCAATCCCGCCCTGTTTACGGAGGAGGGCTATGAGGACGCATCCATCCGGGTGCAGATTGAAAACCGGGAAGGGGAAAAGGGCCTGATCTGGCGTATCGCGTGGGTGGAAATCGCGTCGCCTTCGCAGCTGCGCACAGCTTACTTCGGCAAAACCGTGAAAAGCGATACCCAGAACAAGATTTCCAGCCTGGCCCCGGCCAAGAACGCCGTTATCGCCATGAACGGCGATAATTACGCCCAGGAAAAGGCCAAGCACTGCTTCATCGTGCGCATGGGCGAGGTGCGCCAGACGAAGCTGAACAAAACCAAGGATATCCTGATCATTGATGAAAACGGCGATTTCCATACCTTCATCAATTCCGTAGGCGCCGATACCTTTGAAAAGGATACCGGCCATACCATCGTGAACGCCTTCATGTTCGGCCCCGCACTCGTAAAGGAAGGGGAAGCGGTGAACGTAAAGCGGGAATACGGCTTCAATCCGGGAGGCCGTCAGCCCCGGTCCGCTATCGGGCAATTGGATCATCTGAGCTATGTGATGGTGATCGCCGACAATGAATCCGGCTCCGATGAGCAGGGGGTTACCCATCAGGAATTGGCGCAGTTCATGCAGGAGCTGGGCTGCCGGGAAGCCTATAACCTGGACGGCGGCAACAGCGCGGTGCTGATGTATAACGGAAATATGCTCAACAACAAAAAAGGCCGGGAGCGGGACGTGACGGATATGATCTATTTCGCCACGGCGGTTCCTCCGGAGGAATGGGAACAGTGATCGCTATGCGGGAAGACGCGGTAAAAGTTTTCTTTCTGGGCGTGGAGGTTTACGGCTTTGGGCTGTACACCGCCATGGGGGCGGCTCTGGGCCTGGTGGTGCTCTCTCTTTTGATGCGCAGGGAAAAATGGGACGGCGGCATTGCCGCGCTGACCGGCGTTTTGTCCCTGGTATTGGGCTTTCTGGTGTCCCGGCTGTTTTTTGGCCTGATGGATGAATCCCTGGGCCGGCCCCTGCCCCCGTGGGCCATGCTGCGCTTCAATTCGGGGGGCTATTCCATGATCGGGGCCCTGCTGGGCGCGTGTATGGGCGGCATCCTGAGCGCGAAAACCATGAAAAAGCCCGCCGCCCGGATGTTGGATCTGCTGGCTCCGGCCCTGCTGCTTTTTGTGGCCTGCGAACGGCTGGGAGAAGGGTACATTGAAGATTTCGGCGTCAGCCGGACGCTGACGGGCAGCCTGCTGGAAGGCAGCTTCCTGGCCGTGGAAAGCGGCTATGGGTGGCGGCTGGCCACGTATCAGCTGGAGTCCTTCGCGGCGCTGGTGCTGGCACTCCTTCTGCTGCGGGATCTGAACAGGAAACACCGGGCAGGGGATACTTTCGTACTGTTCCTGCTGCTGTACGGCGGCGTGCAGGTGCTGCTGGAAAGCCTGCGCTATGACCAGCATATGACCGTGAAGGCCTTCGTGAAGCTGCAGCAGATCATGGATATGATGCTGCTGGGGGCCGGGGTGATCACGGTGGCGGTGCGCGCCTGGAATTCAAAACGCAGGCTGGCCGTGATATCGCTGATCGCGCTGGCCCTGTCGGTGGGGATCGGCGTGGCCATCGAATTCATGATCGACCGGACCCAGATCAGCCATTATGTGCTGTACCTGTGCTTCCTGATCGATATGGCCGTTCCCGTGTGGCTGGGCATCAAACTGCGGAAGGAAGAATGAGAACACCATGGATCATAAGGATATTGAACGCATCAACGAGCTGGCGAGAAAAAAGAAAACCGTGGGCCTGACGGGCGCCGAGCTGGAGGAGCAGGCCCGGCTGCGCCGCCAGTACCTGGATGAATTCAAGGCGAACATGAAAGCCACCCTGGACAATGTGTATATCGAGCGGGAGGATGGCAGCTACGAAAAGCTGCAGAAAAAGCCGCCGCTGAATTGAAAAAGGGATCGGAAACAGGATCGGATGACACGCCTTTGACGGCAAATGATCCGCCGGGCGGAAAAATGAGTCAAAAAAATCGGTTTTTCATGAATTTATGCTTGCCGATTTTGAGTATTTCCTGTATAATAGATATGTTAGGCTCAACAAAACAGATTGGAGATGCTTTTACCATGCAGAAAAAAAGTTTATTGGCTCTGCTGCTGGCGCTGATGATGGTGCTGAGCGGCTGCGCTCTGGTTTCCGTGGACACGGAAAAGGATAATGCCCGCACCATCGTGGACGTGAACGGCGAAACCGTCAATAAGCAAACCATTTACGCCGCGGTTCAGAATCAGCTGCAAATGAACCAGTACTACAATCAGCTCTACGCCTCCATGGGAGTGACCGGCTCCTATCCCACGGATGAAGCCACCGTCACTTCTCAGGTGATCGAAAGCTACGTGAACCAGCTGGTATCCACCCAGAAGGCCAAGGCCCTGGGCCTGTATGAAATGACCGAAGAGGAAAAGACCGAAATCGAAACCAACGGCCAGGAGAATTACAACAGCTTCCTGGATTCCGTGGCCAGCACCTATATGCCCGGCAGCACCCTGGAAGGGGACGAACTGCGCGCCGCTGCCGCCAAGTACGCGGAAGAGAATAAGATCGCCACTGCGGACAACCGCTCCACCCTGGACGATTTCATCGCCTCCGCCACCGACGCCAAGGCGATTGAAAAACTGCAGGCTTATCTGGTGAAGGACGTTGCCGTTTCCGCCGAAGAAGTGCAGGCTGATTTCGACGCTAAAGTGGAAAGCGCCAAGGCGGATTATGAAACCAATCCCGACAGCTACGGCTACAGCCGCATGAACGGTTCCCCCGTTTATTATGCGCCGGCCGGCTACCGGATGGTGAAGCACATTCTGGTGCCCATTGCCCAGGAAGATTCTACCGCTATTTCCAACGCGCAGACCGCGCTGAATGATGCCCAGGCTGCCCTGACCAACGCCGCCGAGGATGCCGACAAAGATGCTCTGCAGGCCGCGGTGGACGCCGCCCAGGCCGCTTACGACGAAGCCCATAACGCCGGCTTTGCCAATGCCAAAGCCAAGGCGGATGAAATTTACGCGCTGGCCACCGCAGAAGGCGCCGACTTTGACGCCCTGATCGCTGAACACAGCACCGACAGCATGCCCGAAGAAGGCTATGCCATCCGGGAAGGCTTCGCCTATTTCGTGGAGCCCTTCGTGACCGGCGCTATGGCCCTGCAAAACGTGGGCGATGTGAGCGAACCTGTTGAATCCACTTACGGCTATCATATCATCAAGTATGTGAGCGACGTGGATGAAGGCCCCGTGGACATCGAAACCGTTCGGGCTTCCATTGAAAGCTCCCTGCTGACCACCAAGCAGAACGAAGCCACCACTGCCGCCATGGAACAGTTCGTGTCCGAAGCTGCTGTGAAAACCTTCGCTGATCGCATGAACTGATCTCACATTCAAGCAATCATTCAGGCCGCCGGATCTCCGGCGGCCTGTTTTTGCGCTCTGACCGTTTTTTCAGAATAGATAAATCTTCTAAAAAAGTGCAGAATTCAGATTGATTTAGTCTTCAAGAATCAAGCGCCGAAGAGGAGATAACATAGACTATCCAATCTGAACTCTGTACTCTGTTCTCTCATTGAACTTTAAAAAATCAGTTGATGAATACATTTTGCAATGAATAGTTTTTCCCCTCAGCGGGCATATTACGGAGGAAGAAACGCAAGGAGGGAAAAACATGAATCCATTTCAGCTGAAGCCGGAAAAGATGACGGATCAATTCATGGACTGGCAGCATCTATACCCCCATTCCTATGACAAAATGGCCATCGATCCCTACACCCGGGTCCGGGTGATCCTGATGAACGGCACGGAATTTGAATCCGCCGGGTATTCCCATCAGTTTCAGCGGCATGAGAGCAACAATGATTTGCGCCGGGAACTGGCCCTGATGCGCCGCCAGGAACAGCAGCAGCAAAAGAAAATTGCCTGCCTGAAGCCTATGGACGAAACGATTTTGGAACACACCATCGGCTATGAGCAGCTGGCGGTGGATTTAACGGCGGGTCTGGCCCAGCGGGTAACCTGTCCCAACGTAAAATCCGCGCTGGATTTTGCGCTGCTGGAGGATTTTGATCATTTGTATCGCTATGCGGATCTGATGGAAATGGAGCATGGGGTGTATGCGGAAAAGCTGGTAGGCGGGTATACGGAAATCATGCCGGGCCGCCCCACCATATCCGAACATCGGGCCCCCTTCGACGCATTGTGTATGCCTGGCAAGCCGGACGCGGAGCTGTTTGACAAAATGGCGGTGAATATCATTACGGCGGCAGAGCAGCAGACCATGAATTACTACATGAACGTTTGCAATTTGTATACCTCCGATCTGGGACGGAAGCTGTACCAGGAAATCGGCATGATCGAAGAACAGCATGTGACCCAGTACGGGAGCCTGCTGGACCCCGGCTGCACCTGGCTGGAAGGGCTGCTGATGCACCAGTATGTGGAAGCGTACCTGTATTGGTCTTGCATGGAGGATGAAACGGATGCGTATGTGAAAAAGGTTTGGGAAAGCTTTTTCATGATGGAAGCTGCTCATTTGCACAAAGCGGCGGAACTGCTGAAAACCTATGAAAAGAAGGATTGGCAGCAGGTGATCCCCGGCGGCGAATTCCCAGCCCCGTTCCATTTTGAGCCGAACATCGATTATGTGCGCTCCGCCTTGAACATGGTGGATTTCACGGCGGAAAAGGAAGTTTTCAAGCCGGTGGACATGCTGCCCAGGGATTATGATTTCTTCGTGTACCAAAAGGCGGTCAACAGCATCATCGATGCCGTGCCCAGCCATCAGGTGATCGACCGCGCCATCCGTCTGCGCGGCAAGGATTACCGGGCTGAAACCGCGCCCAATCCCGTCCCCGGGCTGCAGAACCGCACCATGGATAATACAACCCTGGGTAGGATGGTTCAGTAAACTGAAACGATCTAAAAGAGTGCAGAGTTCAGAGCACAGAGTTCAGATTTATATAGTCTTCGCTTCTTAACCCCAAAACTAAAAGCATAGACTAACTAATCTGTACTCTGCACTCTGTACTCTGTTCTCTTTTTGGCTTTGCCAATTTGAGAGGAGAATCAATGCTGCAAAAAGTAAAGCGCGGTATGGAAAAGTGGGGGCATTATTTACTGGCGGTGCTGTGCGCGGGCGTAATTTTGATTTCCGCGGCCTGGACCCGGGATCAGCGAGCAGCGGAGAGCGAAAATCAGACCGCGCTGGCGGA
>JAEEGL012879083.1_pt1 | contig 18630 bp, 13 predicted proteins | sample 9134231 | NCBI WGS metagenome assembly JAEEGL01 (sample SAMN16246548, study PRJNA631951) | gut metagenome | biome: gut microbiome; feature: rumen; material: fiber-attached | host: Bos | place: Iran: Karaj | collected 2018-10 | reverse complement strand
TCGGACTCGAACCAGACGGTCAGGGTCTTGCCGTGGATCCTGTATTTCGGCGCCCGTTCCAACGGAGGGGACAAGTAGATGTTCTTCGGTTCCTTGACCGTGACATATTCGTTGAAAGTGAAGGAAATCCTGGCATTATGTGTCGGGACGCCGGTCGTTCCGGGAAGCGGCCTGATGCCCACGATGACAGGAGGAATGGTATCCTTCTTTCCACCTGACGGAGCCTGCGTCGTATTGGCGCAGGAAGGGGAGAAGATCATCATCCCCAGCACCAGCGCCACAGGAACAGCCGGAAGCAATCCGGTCAATAGTCTCTTTATCTTCATTGCATTTCAATTCTTTGCACGCTCTGGATACCTTTGATGCTGCGGAGACGCTTGATCAATTCTTCCAGGACATCCCGGTCATGCACATACAGATCGATATATCCGTCAAAGATCCCCTGGTCGCTTCCGATGCTCAGTTTCTTGATGTTGACGACCATGACATGGGAAATGTAACGGGTGATCTCATTGACCAGTCCCATCCGGTCCAGTCCCTTCAAGGCGATCCGGACCAGGAAAGACTGGCTGCGGGTATTGTTCCAATAAGGCATGACGATCCAGTCGCCATGCTTGGTCGCCAGTCCTTCGGCGACCGGACAGGCCTTTTTGTGCACCGTGACCGTCTTTCCGTCCGGATCCAGGAACCCGATGACGGGATCCCCGGCGATCGGCCGGCAGCAACTGGCAATCACGTAACGGTATCCGTCCGTAGGGGAGCCGATTTCGAATGCAGTCCGGTCGAACTTGGCGGGTTTCTTTACGATCGGGCCTTCGGACGAGATCTGGCCGGCGATCATCGCAATGTCCATCAGCCCCAGTCCGCAGCGGAAGAACAATTCCTCCGCGTGGTTGAATCCGTTGGCCGCCGCCAACCGGCTCGCCGTCCGGGGATCCAGTTCCACCCCACGCTCCTCCAGGGCGGAGGCGACGGCGGCCCGGCCCTTCTCGATAATTTCCTCCTCGTATTCTTCCCGGAAATAATCCATCACCTTGTTGCGGGCATGGCGGGTCTGCAAGAAACTGAACCATTCCTGTTTCGGCCGGCTGCCTTCCGCGGTGATGATCTCGACCATGTCGCCGCTCTTCAGGACCGTCGACAGCGTCACCAACCGCATGTTGACCTTCGCCGCGATGGCACGCTCGCCGATTTCCGTGTGGATCTGATAAGCGAAATCCAAGACGGTGGAACCCTTCTGGATCGAACGTTGCTCGCCTTTCGGGGTGAATACCGTAATATCCGTATTGGTCAGGTCATTGTGGATGATGTCCAGCAGTTCCAGCGCGTTGATGTCCGGACTGACCAGGATTTCCTTGATCTTGGCCAGCCATTTGTCCATCTCGCTGTCGTTCTCACCGACATAGCCTTCCCGCTTGTATGCCCAATGGGCGGCGATGCCCTTTTCGGCGATGTCGTCCATGCGTTTGGAACGGATCTGCACCTCGACCCACATGCCGGTATTGCCCTGCAGCGTACAATGCAGGGCCTCATAGCCATTGTTCTTCGGATGCTTGACCCAGTCACGGACACGGTCCGACTTATAACTGTAGATCCCGGTGATGATCGAGAAGATATGGTAGCACTGGTCCCGTTCCGTCTCCGTACTGTTCTTGTCCGGCGTGAAGATGATCCGGATGGCATACAGATCGTAAACCTGTTCGAAAGGAATGTCCTTGGTCTGCATCTTCCGCCAGATCGAATACGGTGTCTTGACGCGGCGCTTGACCTGCATGTCAAAACCTTTCTCCTTCAGCGCCTTCTCGATCGGCTGGATAAAGGCGTCGATCTCCCGGGCATGGTCGGACATGGAGCGGTTGATCCGCGCGGCGATGTCGTTGTACGCCTCCGGCTCCTTGTACCGGAGCCAGATGTTTTCCATTTCCGACTTGACTTCATACAGGCCGAGACGGTGGGCGAGCGGAATGAAGATGAACATCGTTTCGCTCAGGATCTTGTCCCGTTTGTATTCCGGCATGAACTCGATGGTCCGGCAGTTATGGAGCCGGTCGGCCAGCTTGATCAGTACGACCCGGACGTCATCGTTGAGCGTCAGCAGGATCCGCTTGAAATTCTCGGCCTGGAGACTCCGGGTATATTCTTCCGAAACGCTGTTTTTGTCCTGGTTGTCCAGCACGGTCTTGATCTTGGTCAGGCCATCCACCAGCGCGGCGACTTTCCGGCCGCAGAGGCGGGCGATGTCCTCCACGGTATAATCCGTATCTTCCACGACGTCGTGCAGCAGGGCGGCCGAGATGGACTTGCAGCCCAGGCCGATGTTCCCGACGACGATCTTGGCGACGGCGATCGGGTGCAGGATATACGGCTCTCCGGACCTGCGGCGCACATTCTTGTGCGCCTCGTTGGCGAAATCGAAGGCCCGCTGGATCGCGGCAAGTTCCGACGGACCGGAGCACCGCTTCCGCGCCATTTCCTTCAACTCGGCATATTCGCGGGCGATAACCTCGTAATCTTTGGCGGTAAACTCGGAAAAACTCATAGTGCTTCGTTTACAGGTTGAACCTCAGGCACTGCGCCCTGCTCGCCGATCGCCTGGAAAGAATAAGAGAACTGTGCGCCGAACACGATGATCATCCAGCCGAAGCGGAGCCACAGCAGGAAGAGGGGGATCGCAGCCACGGCGCCATAGACGGCATTGATCCGGATGACGAGGATCTGGGTTTCCAGATACAGATACTGCAATCCGGTGAAGGCGATGCCCGCCCACAGCGCACCTTTCAGCGCATACTGGTATTTTACATCCGCAGAGGGAATGAACTTGTACATGGCAGAGAATACCAGGACGATCGTCGCGCCGAACGTGGCCCAGCCCAGGAGCGTCTTGATGCTGTCGGAGAAACCGATGCCGGACGGGATGATGTAGTCCAGCACGTTCGAATAGACGATCGATCCGGTGAAGAAAATCAGGATCACGAAGGGCGCCAGGATGACGATGGCGAGGTCGATGCTGTAACTGAGATAGCGCTTGCGCGGCATCCGTCTGACACCCCAGACGACGTTGAAGACCTTTTCCACACGGTCCATCATCCAGATGATGAGCCAGATGAACATCAAGGCGCTGACCAGCCCGAAACCGCCTGACTGAGCGGTGTCGAGGATGTTGTCCGCGGCTTTCAGGATCATGTTGATCAAGGCGTTGTCCGGGCCGAAATTACTGAACATGATCTCCTTCAGTTTCTCGGAAAGCCCGAGTCCGCCCGTCAGGGCGAAACAGACGGCCAGGAACGGCACCACGGCCATCGTGCAGAAATAGCAGAGGGAGGCGGAAAGAAGCCCGGCGTTGTTTTCGCCAATCTTGCGGACGGTACTGATGACCACCTTGGTGTCGCGGATCAGCCGGGCCTTGGTCCGGGAGAGTCCCTCCATGTTCAAGGTCCAGATATCTTCCATCAGGAAGTGCTTGATCCACTGTATGGTGTCTTTCAGTTTCATCCTACTGCATTCCGCTGAACAGATTCGGTTCCTCTTCCTCCGCATCGGCCGGAGCCGCCGGACCGGCGCCAGCGGTGATCATGGACCGGAACGCCGCCTCGTCGATGACCGGGACGCCCAGTTCCGCCGCTTTCTTCAGTTTCTCCGGCCCGGGCTTCGTCCCGGCAAGGAGCCAGGAGGTCTTTCCGCTGACGGAAGAACTGTTCTTGCCTCCGTTCGCTTCGACCAGGGCTTTCATTTCGTCGCGGGAAATGCTGAAATTGCCCGATATGACGATGGTCTTTCCGGCCAGGACATCGGACGCCGCCTCGGCCCGGGCCATTGCAAACTGTAGTCCGGCCGCCTTGAGCCGGTTGATTTCTTCCAGATGGCGCGGATCGTCGAAATACGCACGCACGCTGCGGGCGATGACGTCTCCCACGTCCGGAACCGCCTGCAGGTCCTCCAGAGATGCCCCTGCCACGGTATCGATGTCGCCGAAATGAACGGCGATTTCCTTCGCCGTCGTCTCTCCGACATAACGGATCCCGAGGGCGAACAGGACATGGTCGAAGGAAACCTTGCGCGAATCCCTGAGACTGTCCAGGAAACGCTTGGCAGCCCGCTCCTTCCAACCGTCCAGCAGGACGAGCTGATCGGCGGTCAGGTCATAGAAGTCGGCCGGCGTACGGACCAGTCCGCGGTTATACAGCTGATCCACGGTCGCATCCCCGGCGAGGATGTTCATAGCCTTGCGGCTCAGGAAATGGACCAGGCGTCCTTTCGCCTGGGTCGGGCAGCCGTCCGTGTTGGGACAGAAGTACTTGGCTTCACCTTCTTCCTTGACCAGCGGCGTTCCGCAGTCAGGGCACACAGTCGGGAATACCGGGCGGGAGGTTCCGGCGGGACGGCGGCTCAGTTCCACCCGCGTGATCTTCGGAATGATCTCGCCGCCTTTCTCGACATAGACGCTGTCACCGATCCGGATATCCAGCAATGCCATCTGGGCGGCATTGTTCAAGGTAGCCCGCTTGACCATCGTGCCGGAAAGCAGCACGGGTTCAAGATTGGCGACCGGCGTGACCGCCCCGGTCCGTCCGACCTGATAATCAATGGAAAGGACGGGAGTTAATGCTTCTTCGGCCTTGAATTTATACGCGACGGCCCACCGCGGGAACTTGGAAGTGTAGCCCAATTTCGTCTGGCAGGCCGATTCATTGATCTTGATGACGATACCGTCGGTGGCATAGGGGAGGGCGTGACGCGCCGTGTCCCAGTGGTTGATATACGCCTCGATTTCAGAAATGTCGTGACAGATCCGGCGTTCATCCGATACGGGCAGGCCCCAGCTGGCAGCGGCGTCGAGCGCCTGGGAATGGGTGGCGAAGGAAAGGCTCTGGGCAGGGATGTGGTACAGGGTGCACCAAAGGCCGCGCCGTCCCACTTCCTTGGGATCCAGCAACTTAAGTGATCCGCTGGCGGCGTTCCGCGGATTGGCGAAGAGGGGTTCCTCGTCCCGGGCCCGCTGTTCGTTCAGCCGGTCAAAAGAGGCGAACGGCATCAGGATTTCACCCCGGATTTCGAACTCGGCCGGATAATCCCCATGCAGTTGCTGCGGGATATTGGCGATGTGGCGGACATTCTCGGTCACGTCATCTCCCACGACGCCGTCTCCGCGGGTCAGCGCCCGGAACAGGCGCCCGTCACGGTAGGTCAGGCAGATGGCCGTCCCGTCGAACTTCAGTTCACAACTATAGGTAAATCCTGTATCCAGGGTCTTGGACGCACGGTCCGCGAATTCCTCGATCTCCCCGATGTTGTACGTGTTTCCGAGCGACAGCATCGGATACCGGTGCGGATACTGGACGAATTCCCGGCGTCCCAGGTCGCTTCCGACCCGACGGGTGGGGGAATCCTCCGTCGCATATTCCGGGTAGGCCGCTTCCAGCGCTTCCAGTTCATGCATCAGCTGATCATAGTCATAGTCCGACATGGTCGGTGCATTGTCGACATAGTAACGCCGGCTGTTCTCCCAAAGGACAGCCTTCAATTCTTCAATCCGCTGTTGTGCTTCCGATCGGCCCATGTTACGTGCGCGCATGTATACGTGAATTGACAAATATAGCATTTTTTGGCCGAAACTCCAATGGAAACGCCTCCGGAGTGCGAAAGGGGAAAAACGCGTTTTAATTAAAAACGTTATATACCCGACAATTATGGAATTAATCATTGATTTTTCTTATTTTTGTGAACCCGAAAACAAAAACATCATTATATCGCATTATGAAAGATTCTATCATTATCCTTTGCGGCGGCGGTCCCGCCCCGGGCATGAACACGGTGGTTTGCTCCGTAGCCAAGACCTTCCTTTCCAACGGTTATCGCGTCATCGGCCTCCACGGTGGTTATTCCGGTCTTTTCAGCAAGAATCCGCGCACCGAAGACCTCGATTTCTTCAAGGCAGACGCTTATTTCAACCGGGGAGGCTCCTATCTGCAGATGAGCCGTTTCAAACCGACCGACAAGGACTTTGAGGAGAATTTCAACCTCGCCCTCTTCCAGGAAAACAACATCAAGCTGCTCGTGACCGTCGGTGGCGACGATACCGCCTCCACGGCCAACCGTATCGCCAAGTTCCTCGAAGCCAAGCAGTATCCGATTCGCAACATCCATGTTCCGAAGACCATCGACAACGACCTTCCGCTGCCGAACAATACCCCGACCTTCGGCTTCAACTCCGCCAAAGATGAAGGCGCCCACCTCGCCCGCACGATTTACGAAGATGCCCGCACCAGTGGCAACTGGCTCATCATCAGCGCCATGGGTCGCAGCGCCGGTCACCTTGCCCTCGGTATCGGCGAGGCCACGCACTGCCCGATGACCATCATCCCGGAGATGTTCAACAAGACGGCCATCAACCTGGACAAGATCGTCCGCCTGGCCCTTTCCGCCATCATCAAGCGCAATATCCTCGGCATCCCGTACGGCACGGTCGTCGTCGCGGAAGGTGTCTTCCATGACCTCGATCCGCAGGAGATCAAGAATGCCGGCGTCAGCATGACCTACGACGAGCACGGCCATCCGGAACTCGGCAAGATCAGCAAGGCCGTCCTTTTCAATGACATCCTCGAGAAGGAATTCAAGAAACTGGGCCTGAAAGTCAAGACCCGTCCGGTCGAGATCGGCTACGATGTCCGTTGCCAGGATCCGATCGCATACGACCTGACCTACTGCTCCGAACTGGCCATGGGCGCCTACGAACTCTTCACCAAGGGCGAGACCGGCTGCATGGTCTATGTGGACGCTTTCGGCGAGGCGCATCCGCTGTACCTGAAGGACCTCCAGGGCCCGGACGGCAAGATTCCTCCGCGCCGTGTCAACATCGAGGGCGGCACCTCCCAGAACTACTACAACCACATCTGCCACTTCGTCACGCCGGCCGACTATGAGGCCGCCAAGAAGTACGTAGCAGATCCGGAAGCCTACGATTTCAAGAAAATCCTCGGCTGGTAGTCCTCGATCATTCACTTTTGTCCCGGGAAGGTCTGAATTTTGCAGGTTTTCCCGGGACAAGTTGTATATATGGACAAACCGATCATCTACCAGATACTCCCGCGGCTCTGGGGCCCGCGAACCAATGCCCCCGTTCCTGGCGGAACCTTGGCGCAGAATGGCTGCGGGAAGTTTCAAGATATTGACAGCGAAACACTTAAATATATAAAAGATCGTTTGGGTGCATCCCATGTCTGGTTTACAGGCATCCTTCGCCACGCCACGCGATGCGATACCGGCGGCTGCCGTCCCTCGCCGTCCCAATGGGTGAAGGGAGAGGCAGGGTCGCCTTATTCCATCACGGATTACTATGACGTGAACCCCTATCTGGCAGCGGATCCTGACCGCCGGATGGAAGAGTTCGAAGACCTGGTCGCGCGGACCCACGCCGCCGGCCTGAAAGTCATCGTCGATTTCGTCCCGAACCACGTGGCCCGTGATTATGAAACCCAGGCCGACCCCTCCCATCCCGTCTTCGGAGCAGGCGATGACACCCACGTCCACTGGCGTCCCGAGAATGACTTTTTCTACTATCCGGGGCAGGCGCTCAAACTCCCGGTCCCCGGCACGTATCAGGAGTATCCGGCAAAAGCATCCGGCAATTGTTATAGTGCGGAACCTTCTGTCAATGACTGGTATGACACAATCAAGCTAAACTATTGCGACAACTGGACTCCGACCTGGGGGAAAATGCGGGACATCCTGCTTTTCTGGGCCGGGAAAGGCGTCGACGGTTTCCGTTGCGACATGGTGGAACTGGTCCCTGCCGCGTTCATGCATTGGGCCATCGCCGAAGTCCGCAAATCCTATCCACAGACGGTTTTCATCGCGGAAGTTTACCAGAAAAGCATGTACGGGAAGTATGTAAACGAGGTCGGGTTTGATTACCTCTATGACAAATCCGGTCTGTATGACGCCCTGCACGACATTGTCGTAAAGCATACCCACGACAGCGGCGTTCCCGTCGAACAGTGGCAGTCCCCCCGCCGGATTACCTGGAACTGGCAAACTCTCGGCGACCTGCAACCTCATCTGCTGAATTTCCTCGAAAACCATGATGAACAGCGACTTGCGTCCGATTTCTTTGCCGCTGACGGGCAGAATGCCATGGCCGCACTCCATGTCTCCCTGCTGTTCAATACCGCTCCTTTCATGCTGTATTGCGGACAGGAAGCCGGTGAGAGGGGCATGGACCGGGAAGGGATGAGCGGCTTGGACGGACGGACGACGATCTTCGACTGGTGGAGTCCGGGAACGATCCGCAGGATTTATGACAGTCTCCATGGCAAGTCCTCGCTGACGGCCGGAGAACAGGCCTTGCTGGAACGCTATTCACAGTTGCTCCGGTTCGCTGCGACGGACCCTGCCATCCGGGAAGGGGAGACCTACGACCTGTGCTACTGCAACCTGTCATCCGACGGGTTCAACCAGGACTGCCATTTCGCTTTCCTGCGGCACTATGAAAAGGAGACGCTGCTGGTCGCCTGCAACTTCTGCGCGACGGATGCCGACATGCATCTGGTCATCCCGTCCCACGCCTTTGACTGGCTGGGCATCGAACGGACTGGAACGCTGAACGAAAACACGGTGATTCCCGTGCATGTCAAGGCGATGGACGGGGTTATCGTCCGGCTATAGAGCGGCCGGTCTTGTGGTCGATCCAGGCGCTGACCGGTGAATCCAACGCAATGATCCTGACATATTTGCCGTCTTCTTCAGCCGGCAGCGAATCCAGCAGGGACAGATTCACCTCTCCTTGTCCTGCCAAGGCGTCCACATACAGATAACCGACCCCGAGGGAGGTGATGTTCTGGAAGAAATGCGTTCCCTGGCTCGGCTCGACCCGTAATTCCGGGACGGTGTATTCCACAATCATCCGGGCTTCCGAAATATCGTTCCACATGACCGGAATTCCCAGACTCTGGACCGAGGATCCCCAGCGGCCCGGGCCCACCAGCAGATAGCCATGCCCCTCCTGCTGCATCCGGTTGTTGGCACGAGAAATCTCTTCGGCGATCTCGGTCGTTTTCAGCACGTCGAAACGGTCCTGCGGGACATACACGATTCGGTCCATCCCTTCGATCTTACCCCAGCCAAGCGCCCGGTCGGAACGGACGATGACTTCGCGCAACGTCTTCGCTTCCGCATCGATATCCACATCGGCGACATCGGCATGCTCGCTGATCGGACGGACCTGTAACAATTTTAGGGACAGTTCTTTACCATTGTTTCGCAGATCCGCGGCAAATTCCATCTCCACGTCGCACATCAATTCGTTGCGGCAGATGCCCAGGATATCGGACAGCGCCTGCGCGAGCGGGAAACGGTCATACCGGAAGATGGCATCGTAACTGATGATCCGCGGTCCGCGCAATTCCGTTCCGACCTGGAAACTGTCCGAGCCGTAATCGTATGTGGAAAAGACCATGTACGGGAAGGGATAATCCTTCAGGGCGTCCACGATGGGGATGTCAGCGAAGTTGATGCTCTCGTCCCGTGAAATCTTGAAGGCCCCCGGGTGGGTATCCAGCGCATACATCATGCCCTGTGTATCCTTCAACGCCAGGGAAGGCCGGGACAACTGGAGGATCTTCTTGGGATATTTCGGGCTGAAACGCAAGGTACGGCCGCCTTCGACGACCCGTTTCCCCAGGCCGAACACCACATTGACCACGCCGTCCTCCGGTTTCTCTCCTTCCAGGGGGTAATAGTTGATGCTGCGGGCCACGCCGGACATCATCGGATAGAAGAGGTCCGCATGCTGGGATCCGCAGATGTCCTGGACGATGACGGCCATCTTCTCCTCGCTCTGGAGGTTGCCGGTCGAATGGACATAGGCCCGGCTGCCACGATAGAACACCGATGCATAGACGCTCTTGATGGCTTTGTCCAGCATTCGGAGCATCTGGTCCGGGTTCTCCGTGGAAGGAATCATATAGGTCGAATAGACACCGGCGAACGGCTGGTAGTTGCTGTCCTCCAGTTTAGAGCTGGAACGGATGGCCAGCGGTCCGTTCACCGTGGCCACATAGGAGCGAAGCTGGGTGACCAGCTGTTCCGGAAGACGCGAGGCGACGAATTCCGCCAGAATCTCGTCGTCGGAGAGTTCGGACTCGATGACATACTGCAGGCCGTTGTCCTCGATGAAGCGGTCGAAATACTCCGTGGTGATGACGATGGAGCGGGGGATGGCGATCCGGATGTCCTCATATTTGTCCGACAGGCCGTATTTCTCGATCAGGGAATTCAGGAAGGCGAGGCCGCGGGCCTTTCCGCCCAGGGATCCGTCACCCATGCGGGCGAAGGTTACGTAATCTTCATACGTCTCCGGCGTGAAATGGGCGATGATACCCCTTCCGACCGACTTGAGGTAATCCCGGACCTGCTCCTTGATAAAGACCCGGGTCTCGGGACCATCCGTATGGTGCTCTGCGCGGAAACGATGTCCCAGAATGAACAATCCTCTGGAGAACAGCCACTTGGAGAACATGTTCCGGGACGTGTTGCTGACCAGGATCCGATCCGGGATCGAGTCCACGACAGAGGCCAGTTCCTGGAGGTTGGCCGCCCGGCAGTATTCCTTGCCCCGTTCGTCCCGGAAGACGAAATCCCCAAAACCGAATTCTTCCTGCAGGTAGTCATGCAACTGGATCATGAGGGTGTTGGAATACTTCCTGACAAAGCCGACGCCCAATTGCCGCGCGATCTTCTCGACGGAACCTTGGGAAGACTGCATCAGGACCGGCATCAGCGGCTCGAAGGTACGGATGTGCCGGACCAGGTCGATACCGGCATCCAGTTTCTCCGTCTTCGGCGGGTCGCCCCGGTGGATGACCATGCCGACGTCGGTTATGATTCCCAGGTAGTTGCCCTTGTATTCCTCATACGTCGCCACAGCGTCTTCATAACACGTTTCCAGCAGGATCTTCGGCCGGAACCGCTTGAGGTTCTTCTGCTGATCCTCGTTCAGTGTTTCCTTGATGAACTCCTTGCTCTGGGTCAGGATCATCTTGTACAGTTCCGGGAGATAGGTGGAATAGTACCGGATGGAGTCCTCGACCAGCATGATGGCCTGCACGCCGATGTCCAGGATGTCATGCGGGGCGTTGTGCTTGTCCTCGAACAGCTTGATGATGGCCAGGATCAGGTCGGCATTCCCGTGCCAGCTGAACACATAGTCGACGGCATCCATGGCGGCCGTGACCTTCCGGCGGATTTCCTTGGAATAATGCATCAGTAGGACGAACGGCAGGTTCCGGTCCGCGGCCTTGAGCTCCCGTGCCAGCGGAATGATTCCGCCGTCCTGTTCGTTGAACATGCAGATGATCATGTCAAACTCTTCTGCATCAAGCAATTTACGAGCCGTATCGGAAGAATTTGCCCAAGTGAACTTCGGCGGTCCGGACAGGTTCAGGTCGATGTATTCCTGACGGATCTGGGATTCGATCCGGCCGTCTTCTTCCATGATGAATGCGTCATAGTTACTGCATATCATCAGGATGCGGCGGATCCTGAACTGGATCAGGGAGTTCAGCCGTTGCTTGTCAAGTTCATTCTGGACGTTCATTATCGCGTGTGGGGGTAGAGGTTGTCAATGGGTACGGCGCCGGAATTCGGCGATGGTGACGGCCGTGGCGACGGCCGCGTTCAGGGATTCAGATCCGGGATCGTCCGGAGGGAAGGGAGGAATGTACAGCCGGTCGCTGACCTTGGCGGCCAGGGCGGGCGAGATACCGTTGGATTCATTGCCGGTAATTACCAGGGCAGGGGCATCCTCCCCGTTCGACAGAGGCCTGTCATACAGATTGTTACCATTCAGGAAGGTGCCATAAACCGCGCCGCCGCGGAAACGGATGCGATCCGCGAGGGAAGGGAGGTCCGCATAGTGGAACGGAACCCGGAAGATGGCGCCCATGGTAGCCTGGACTACTTTGGGATTAAAGAGGTCGACGGAGTCCTCGGACGCGAAGACGCCGCTGATACCGAACCAGTCTGCGATGCGGATGATGGTCCCCAGGTTCCCGGGATCGCGCAGGGAATCCAGGGCAAGCCAGAGGCCTTTCTCCGGATCCGGCGCCTCGGGGTGGAGGTCGGCAGGCTTCCGGACGACGGCGAGGACAGGGGAGGGCGAGGTCAACTGGCTGATGCGGGCCATGGCGGCCGGGCCGATGTCCTCACGGTACCACACGCGCTCCACGGTAAAGCGGGAGCGCCGCGCTTCTTCGACCATTTTCTCGCCTTCGACGACGAACAGACCGGTGGCATCCCGGTTCTTTTTGCTGGCCAAGGCACGGATATCCTTGATTTCCTGGTTGGTGATGTTTCCCATGGACGATGAATCCCAAACCTGTTGGTTTGCTTTGCAAAAATAACTAAATTTGTGGGAAATATGTCCAAATCCAGACTCATCCTGCTCATTTCCGCCTTCCTGACCGGATGGATGGCTGTCTCCTGCAGCACGACACGCGTGCTGGAAGACGGGCAGTACCGTCTCGTACGCAATGAAATCAATGTTTATAACGACAAGGATTTCAATCCCAAGCAGCTGGAGCCCTATATCAAGCAGAAACCCAACCGGGGCCTCGCCCTGGCCATCTATAACTGGTCCCGCAAGGAAAACAGTCTGTGGCACAAACTGGGAAAGGCACCGGTCGTCTACGACCATGCGCAGGTAGAGTCTTCCGTCGAGAACATGCTCCGCCACCTGGAATATCTGGGCTATTATGGTTCGAAAGTGGATGCACAGGCCGAGGTCCACGGACAGAAGGTCAAAGTCGTCTATGACGTCGACCTGGGCCGCCGCTACCGGATCTCGGAGGTCAAATACGTGCTGCCGGAACGGGGGACGCTGGCGGAAGATTTCCTGAAAGATACGGTCAATGTCACCGTCAAGCCCGGCGACTGGCTTTCAGAAGCCTCCCTCGAAGCGGAAACGGTCCGCTCATCCGCCTATCTGCGCAACCTGGGTTACTATTCCTTCAACAAGAATTTCTATTTCTTCGAGGCCGATACGCTCAAGGATCCCGCCCTGGCTTCCTTGGAGATGCGGATCGCCGAATATACCCGAAACGAAAGCCCGGACATGGCCCGCGAACTGAAGAAATTCCGGTTCGGAGAGGTCAACTTGTTCTATCCCAAGTCATTACGAATCCGCGAGTCAGTCCTTAAAAACCTCAATACCGTCAAGCCGAACGCTCCGTACAGCGAAGACATCGTTTCCAACACCTACAACCGGCTCTCCTCCCTGTCTCTGTTCAGCGGCGTCAATGTCGCATTGACACAGAACGGAGAAGACAGGGTTGACTGCGACATCAACCTGTCCGCCGCCCGGCTGCAAGGATTCAAGCTTGACCTGCAGGCCTCTTCCAACTCCATCGGACTGCTGGGAATCTCGCCCCAGGTATCCTTCTTCCACCGCAACATTTTCCGGGGAGGGGAGACGCTGAACCTCAGTTTCATGGGCAACTTCCAGTTCAAGCCCCGGACGGACATCCGTTCGACGGAATTCGGTGTGTCTGCCGGCATCAACATCCCGCGGTTCCTCTTCCTTCCGGACCGGTGGTTCACCCGGAACGTGCCACGGACGGAGTTCACTTCATCCTTTAATTATCAGGACCGTCCCGAATACCGGCGGAACATCATTTCCTTCTCTTATGGTTATACCGGCTCCCACAGGAACCTGTATTACCAGTTCCAGCCCGTCCAGCTGAGCATCGTCCGCATCTTCAACATGGATCCGGACTTCCTGGAGACCTTGCGGGCCAATCCTTTCTTCTGGAACTCCTATATCGACCACTTCACGCTGGGCTCCGGCGCGATGCTCTATTACACCACTGACGCCTCCGTCAATCCGCAGGGAAGTTACCATTACGCCCGGCTCCAGGTCAGTTCGGCCGGCAATGCCATGAGTTTGTTCAACTCCATGATGGCGAAAGACGAATCCGGACGTGCAATGGTTTGGAACACACCCTATTCGCAATATGTCAGGACGGAACTGAGCATCGGCAAGACCTGGCGTTTCGGCCGGAATAACGGACAGGCGGTCGCCACCCGCCTGCTGGGCGGTATCGGGCATGCCTACGGCAACTCTTCCTACCTCCCGTTCGAGCAACAGTGCTACAGCGGCGGATCCAACAGTCTGCGTGGCTGGCAGGCCCGCAGCATCGGTCCGGGAATCTCGCCGGGAGACGATTTCTTCATCATTCCCAACCAGACCGGCGACATGAAACTGGAAGCCAACGTGGAATACCGGTTCAAGACATTCTGGAAACTGCATGGCGCACTGTTCGTCGATGCCGGCAACATCTGGACCCTGGACGGGGACGACGAGGAAGGCCGGTTCAACTGGAATAATTTCAAGAACGGCATCGCGGCGGACTGGGGAATCGGCGTTCGTGTCGACCTGAATTTCATCCTGGTCCGGCTGGACATGGGACTCGTCACCCGGGATCCTTCCCGCAGCGATCCGTGGGTCGGACCCGACGGCTGGTTCCACCGGGGCGGACATGCCATCCACTTCGGCGTGGGTTATCCTTTCTGATTCTTTTCTTTAGATAACGTACCGTAATACTTTGGCCAGCACTGCTCAAGGTATGCGCGTAACGTATTCTCATGTCGATTCTCGGCCGGCTCATACAGGACGGTTCCAGCCAACGATTCCGGCATGAATTCCAGATCCGTAAAATGCCCCGGATAGTCATGGGCATATTTGTACCCGTCCGCATATCCCAGTTTTTCCATCAGCGAAGTCGGCGCATTCCGAAGATAGAGGGGGACCGAGGCGGTCTGGGTCTGCTTTGCGAGGGCGAGGCCTTTGTCGATGGCCAGGTAGGCAGCGTTGCTTTTGGGAGAAGAGGCCAGGTAGATGGTCGTTTCCGAAAGGGGGATCCGCGCTTCCGGCATGCCGATGGATGCAACGACCTGGAAGCAGGCGTTGGCCAGCAACAAGGCATTCGGATTGGCGAGCCCCACGTCTTCCGCGGCCAGGATACAAAGCCGGCGGGCAATGAACAAGGGATCCTCTCCGCCATCCAGCATCCGGGCAAGATAATAGACCGCCGCGTTCGGGTCCGAACCGCGGACACTCTTGATGAAAGCGGAAATGATGTCGTAGTGCATCTCGCCGCCTTTGTCATAACGGGCTGTATTTTCCTGAAGGACAGCCGTTATCGCTTTGTTTGAAATGACGATGGGACGCGGGCTCGACTCTACGAAGATCTCGAGGATATTGAGCAGTTTCCGGGCGTCGCCACCGGAATACCGCAGCAAGGCATCGGTCTCTTCGACCCGGATATCGAGTTGAGAGAGCAATTCATCGGTCCGCAGCGCCCGGTCCAGCAGTTCAAGCAGATCTCCGGGTTCCAGGGACTTGAGGACATAGACCTGGCAACGGGAGAGCAGGGGATTGATGACTTCGAAAGAGGGATTCTCCGTCGTGGCTCCGATCAGGACCACCGTCCCGTCTTCCACGGCACCCAGCAGGGCGTCCTGCTGGTTCTTGCTGAAACGATGGATCTCGTCGATGAACAGGATCGGAGCCCCCTTGTTGGCGCCGAACATGGAGCGTCGGTCGGCACGGGCCCGGTCCAACACTTCCCGGACCTCTTTTACGCCGGCACTGACGGCAGACAGGGTATAGAAATCCCGGTCCAACTGGGACGCGACGATCCGGGCCAGCGTGGTCTTTCCCACACCGGGAGGACCCCAGAGGATGAAGGATGACAGGTTGCCGCCCAGAAGCATGTTCCGGAGCACGGAACCCTCGCCGACCAGGTGCTTCTGACCGACGTATTCATCCAGATTCCTGGGGCGCATCCGCTCCGGAAGGGGAGGGAGCACCTGGGTTTGGCCCATTTCTGCCATATAGGGACAATATCTATATAAAATATTGATTTACAATCAAACTAACAAATATGTTTATGCTTCAAACATTTTTGTTAATACCCGCTTTGTATCTTATTTAAGACTTTTTTGATAGACGCGACGCCGTTTGGTCTGGTCCTTTTCGAAGAGGTCCCAGGGATTCTGCATGGCGCTGTTGGACTCCAGTTCCGCATTGGTCTCGGCGAACTTGAACCCGGCCTTGTTCGCCAGCGGGATAAACTCCTCGAACAGCATGGCAAGCCCGCCTTTGAATTCCGGTTTGACACCGACCAGCAGCATCTCGACCCGGTCCTCATATTTGAAGAACATGGACCGGAGCAGATAGAACCAGCCGAACGGGAACAACTTGCCGCCGGATTTCTGCAGCGCCCGGACGATGGAAGGCATGATGATGCCGAAACCGACGATCTGGTGGTCCTTCTCCAGCAACGTAACATATTTCAAATCAAGCAAGCCGAGATAGGTGTCCACATATTTGTCGATCATTTCCGGAGGAAGCGGGGTGAAATTGTACAGGTCGTGGTAACACTCGTTGACCAGGTCGAAGATTTTCCGTCCCAGTTTCTCTCTCTTGACTTCCTTGCGGGTGATTTTCCGGATATTCAGGCCATAGCGGTCCCGGACGATCCCGGCCACGCGGGCAATTCTGTCAGGGACACCGTCCGGAACATGGATCAGGTATTCGATCCAGTCAACCTCCTTGGTGAAACCCAGCGCTTCGAGATGCTCCAGGTAGTAGGGATGGTTGTAGATCAGGGCCATGGTACACAGCTGGTCAAATCCTTCCACCAGCATGCCCTCCGCATCGAAGTCCGTGAATCCGAGCGGACCGACGATCGTCTCCATCCCTTTGGAACGGCCGTATTCCATCACCTTGTCCAGCAAGGCCTTGGAGACCTCGCGGTCATCGATGAAATCAATCCAGCCGAAGCGGACCTCCTTGTGGTTCCAACGCTCGTTGGCGCGGTGGTTGACGATGGCGGCCACGCGGCCGGCAAGTTTGCCATCCTTGTACGCCAGATAGAGGGCGGCTTCGCTGAAAGCATATGCCGGGTTCTTCCCGGGATCCAGGGTGGCTTCTTCGTCCCAGGCAATCTTGGGGACGAACCAGGGATTTCCTTTATACAGATCGTTCTGGAATTGGATGAAAGTCTTCAGATCCTTGCGGGTTCGGACCTGCTCGATGGTGACAGCCATAGTCGATGTGGTTTTGGTATTCGTACTGTTAAGCAAAGATAGTGATTTTTGGCAAACCCGACCGTGTATCTTCCGTATATGTGCAAAAAAATGTATCTTTGTATGAGATGAAAAGAACCTGCTTCCATCTGTTGACGGCCGTCCTGTCGTCGTTCCTGTCCTGTTGCGCAGTCTTGTCCGCACAACCGGCAGGGGCCGTCGGGCGGAAGTTGGAAGCGGGGGGAATCTTCTCGACCAAAGGAAGCGGAATCACGTTGTCCATTCCGATGAAAGACGGGGGAACAGGGGAGGTCCGGATCCTGGCGGATTTTGAGGATTTCCTGACGGGTCATGAAGTGAGGCCCGGTACCCGGGTGGAACTGTACCGGAATTTTGTCCTGCGGGAGAGGGAAGTGGCAGAAGACTTGACTGTCAGGATCATAGCAGGCCCCGGAATCGCGGGAGGACTGGTTCGAGACAATGGAAAAGAGGCGGGAATCCTGATGGCGCTGTGCCTGGACGGGGGAGCCGAACTGGTTTTCGGAGGCGCACCCGTAACCGTGTTTTTCGGCTTTTCGGCCCACCTGGGAGCCTATCTGGTTTACCGTGACCAATATGACAATACCATGTCTTTCTATGCTAACGGGCTGCGGCGCGCCTGGATGCCCGAAATAGCCATAAAGTACAGATTCTGATGCGGTTACGTATACTTTTCATCCTTGTTTTTGCTTTGCTCGGCCTTCCGGTGACCGCCCAGCGGATCACCTGGGGGCTGGAATGGGGCATAGCCGGGACGGTGTTCTCGCGTCACGATTTTCAGTATACGACCCTGGAAGGCCATCACATCGACCAGCATTTCAATGACACGCAGTTCCATGTACAAGGTCTCATGACTGCCAGGATCGGCCTGCAGACCAGCCGGCGTCTCAATGTGTCCCTGGTCAGCGGCTGGCAAGGCCTGCAATATGGAATCCGTTGCATCCCGGTCAGCCTGCGGGTGAACTATGCCATGGGTGCCGATCCGGAAGCCGCCGGCATTTCGACGTTTCTCGAAGGCGGAATCGGTATCAAGGAAAATCTGAAAGGAAATACAGGTCATTTCGCGAAAGCGGGAATCAGTTACAGGATTCCGCTTGGATACGGCGTAAAACTGTGCATGAATGTTGCAGCACAAGGATCTTTTTGCCAGCCGGCCATCTATGATCCGTATGACACCATTTATGTCGATGAGAGCCACCTGGAATACAGTTATCGGTTTTCCTTGGCGCCGGTCGTCTCCATTTCACTGGAATTCTGACGGATTGCTTCACAGGGGAGTTTGCCCTATACCTAACTTAACATAATATAAATTGTGTAACAGAAGTGGTAAAATAGGGGAAAGTGCGATTCTTTCAAATACAGAACATAGAAAACCAGCAATAATTCAGTATATTTGCTAGGTTAACTGAAACAAACATCTATGTCGAAAAAACGGGTCGACCTCGTTCTGGAGAATGTGACAATTGAAGCTGTGGCGGCGGAAGGCAAAGCGCTGGCCCATGTTGACGG
>JAEEGL011347258.1_pt1 | contig 18630 bp, 14 predicted proteins | sample 9134231 | NCBI WGS metagenome assembly JAEEGL01 (sample SAMN16246548, study PRJNA631951) | gut metagenome | biome: gut microbiome; feature: rumen; material: fiber-attached | host: Bos | place: Iran: Karaj | collected 2018-10 | reverse complement strand
TTCACAACCAGAAGGTTATCTTCAGTAACATCCTTTTGCTTAGATTCCCATTCAAGAAAACGCCTATACACGTCTTTGGTATCCTCAATATCATTTTCATGATAAGTAAGTGACAGGCTATCTTCACTTCTCTTAACGTAATGATATAGTGGCTTATTGATCATCCCAATGTAGCCTTTTGAAACATCAAGATAATCCAGATTAAACTTTAAATCCTCTCCAATGTGAACAGACTCATCAAACCTAAGCCTATTATTCCTAATCAGATCCACATCATACAGTTTATTTGTGACGAAGTTAAAAATCTTAAGCCACGCCAAAACAGAAGCAACATTTCTTTTAAGAAGGTAGTTCTCACCCTGTATGTATCCATGCTGAGACTCCAGTATACTGATCCTGTCATCCACATTTTTGTTAACTATATTATCATAATACATTCCACAGGTGATAAAAGCAGTCTCTTTTTCCTTCCAGTCATCAGCAGCCTTAAGGTAGCACTCAATTATATCCCTATCAGGAATATCATCCGCATCAAAAAATACTATATACTTTCCTGTTGCTTTTTTTATCCCATAGTTTCTAGTTGCAGAAACCCCTTTTTGAGCCAGGAAATAAAGCCTTATACGAGCGTCCGTCCCATCGTATCCCTCACAAATACTCGTAGTTAGATCACTTGATCCATCATCCACTATGATTATCTCAATATTGGTATACGTCTGGTTTAATACTGCTTCAAGACATTCTCTTATATATTTTTCTGAATTATATGCTGGTATAATCACCGAAACTAAAACATCTTTTTTCATTACTAATATCTTACGTATTTCCAAGCTAAAAGCGCCATTTTCTTTTTCATCCCCATTACAGATGGCGCATTTTTAAGGTTTATGGTATCTTTATATACCCCCAATAAGAATTTCCTTTTTTCTTCATTCTGAATATTTCTATAGGAATATTTTATCCATTCCAAAAGCGTTATTCTGCTGTGCTGTTCAAGCTCAGAGTCATTATTATCAGAAAAAAACTTTATTCTGTCAAGCGAAGAACGTAAAAAGAAACCAAATCGGTCTTCAAGTTCCTCATGCATAATACTGGTATCTCTCTGGTAGTAATTATAGAGAGCATCTGGCATATAAGAAACAATTCCTGCCCTGTAGAGCAGCTTATAGGTAATTGCCTCATCTTCATTCTGAATGCCATTGGGAAAACTAAGTCCATCAAAGAGTTCTTTTTTATATAGCTTATTCCAGACCACAGAGCAGACATTAGTGCTTCGCATCATCTCTATAGCGCTTTGTCTTCCGCTCCACCTGCCTGGATTTGGATCATTGATAATTCCGTCTGCTTGGACTTCCTTAGACCTTTCATCATAAACAGAAGTAAATCCACAAGCTACAATATCACCATTATCCTTCTTTAATCTTCCCAACATTCTTTCCAAGCAATCAAGTTCAAGATAATCATCACTGTCACAGAAAAAAATATATTTACCAGAAGCAATCCTAAGTCCTGAATTACGTGCTTCAGAAAGGCCTTTATTATCCTGATGAAAAATAGTAATCCTACTATCCTTCAAAGCGTATTCATCGCATAACTTTCCGGAATTATCAGTAGATCCATCATCAATTAAAATGATCTCCAGGTTATTATAGGTCTGATTTATTATTGAAGTAGCGCACCTGTCAAGATAATCAGCTACATTATATACAGGAACAATAACTGAAATCTTATCATCTGATGTAATGGGATACGCATCTATAATTTTTACAAAGTTCTTGTAGTAATTAGATATGTTGAAATCTTCATTACTACGGGCCCTTTTATAGCCTTTCTCTGAAAGATCTTCCCTCAAATTCTTATCAAAAGCCACTTTAATGATAGCTTCTGAAAGATTGTTTACAAAATCCTCTCCTTTATTAACAATATATCCCCCGTCTCCCACCACTTCAGGAAGAGCTCCGGAGTTGGTTGTTATCAAAGGAATTCCCTTTGCCATGGTTTCAAGTGCCACAAGGCCGAAGGATTCTTCAACCAGGGAGGGCATTATTACCACATCTGCCTTATCATAAAAAGAAGCCAACTCATCGGAAGGCATCATATCTATACAAATTATATTCTCATGGTTCCTTGCAAGGCTTTGTATTTCTTTCTCATAGCCCTTATCGAAGCCTGAAAAGCCAACAATATCAAGCTTACACTTATCAAATTTGGGCTTGTCAAGGCTTTCCTTCATCAGCAGAAAAGCCTGAACCAGTTCTTTTACACCTTTTCCAGGAATTATCCTTCCTGCGTAAAGCAATGTAATGTTGTTATCATTTATATCGACTTTCAAATGCCTGTTAAAACACGAAAGGTCAATACCATTATATAATGTCGATACTACCGCCTTAAAATCATGCTTGATTATCTGGTCTTTAATGTAATCACTAACTCCAATAAACTGAACTCCATTACGTACCAGCTCTCGAATCATATCAGGACTGCGATACATATCCACATCATTGTGCATATGAAAGTACATTGGAAAATCATACTTCCCACGACATAAACGAACGATTTCACTGGCAGTAGACATCATGTTTTCTATGATTACTGCATCATAACCGTTTGGAAGTCCACTTAACCTTTTTATGAAGCTCTTAGTTATCCTTGAATCAAGAACTCTTCTTGAATTCTCGGCGTCAACTGTTCTGTAATACTTATCAAGGATCTTATCAGCTATACCAATGATTCCCGAAGAATCAACTGTATAAATGCTGGTATATGAAAAGGAATATGAATTCTTAATAGAAGAATCAATCGCAAAAAGGTCTATATTATAACATTTATAATGTTCATTATCCTCTATAAACCTGCTGATAAGTTCCTCTACTGCTCCTCCTGAAGTAGCAGGTACTGGAAGTATGCAGGGAGAAATAATAGCAATCCTTTTCATATACCATAACCTACAAACAACTTATCTCTTCTTAATGTACATAATAGTTGTAAACACTACTGCAGCAAAAGCCAGAACAGACAACAGCATTCCAAATCCTTTTAAAGATGTATTCTCAGAGTTCTTTACTGTCCCTTCAATACCATCCTCGTCAACATTTACTTTAAACTCTCCAAGATCAAGCTGAACCTGTTCACCATTAATATCCGTATAATCAAGTTCAATAGAAATTGTCTGTTCACCGCTCTCTGTGAAAATAATATTACAATCTTCCGTATATGACTTTCCACCAACAACAGACCCCAGTTCTATAGTCTTCGATGATTCATTTAAATTTCCGTTTACATGCAAAGTTGCATCATTGATATTTGCTGAGCTCTTATTGTAATAACTAATGCTAAGAAGTGATTGATTATTTACTGTCGCATGTGCACTTACATCCACTGAACTGACAATAACAGTGTTACTGTCACGCGCAGGTAATATCATAGTAGAAGTATTAGTTATCAGCTTTCCATTACTGACATAAGCAATATTACAATTAAAGTCAACATACTCGCCATTAAAAGTCGAACTCACTACCATAGGAATCGAAATAGTAACGTTCCCGTCAGGCTCCAATAAACCCACAAAGAATTGATTATCAATACCATACGTAGGATATATCATTCCAGAATTACTAGAAACTGTAACAAATATACTATTTGCATTGGTAATTCTGTTTGCATTGTGTAACGTAAGGTTTACTGTAGCCTCTTTTCCTGCCTCAATATAACCTTCTTCAACTGAATAGCTCTCAACTTCCACAACCGAATTAAATGAAAGTTCCTTAGTGGTATCTTCTTCAGTTGCATATACAGGTAGGTTAAGATGAAATGCCAGCAAAAAGCTCATCAAAAAACAAGATATAACCTTTGTATATTTTTCTAATCTTCTCATATTTATTATTTCCTCTTAGCCTTTTTCTTCTTTGTCAGCTTCTTAGCATATTTCTCATTCTGAAAATAGTCATAATCTTCGTGACAAGCCACATACTGATCCATATCTGTTTTATTCACAATTGTGCCAATAACGTTGGCATTTACTTCCTTGAGGGTATTAGCCGCCTCAACTAATCCATTCTTAGAAGTCTTACCTATTGCAGACACAAGAATGGTTGCGTCTAACTCTGTAGCTATAACTTTAACATCCATCGCAGCATTTATTGCAGGCATATCAAAAATGACAAAATCAAATTTCTTTGACAACTCTTCCCTTGCTGTATTCATATTATTAGAACAGAGAAGCCTCACGGGATTATCAATTAGTTCACCACATGGAATGTAATAAAGGTTCTCAGTTGTCGTTTCATAAATCACATTGTCCAAAGACAGTCTTCCCATGAGATAGTCAGAAAGCCCCTCTGAAGCATTCTTGTTTAACCTCTTATAGTCATTTTTTTTTCGCATATCTCCGTCAACAAGAACTGTCTTCCATCCAGAATCCGCAAGCGCAGCAGCTAAATTTATAGCAACCGTTGTCGTTCCATCACCTGCTTCACAACCACAAATCACAAAACTCTTATAACCATTTTGCTTTTTAAGGATATGAAGGTTCATCACAGCCTGATCAAATGCATCATTTAAGACAAAACTCTCATTTTTATAAATTTCTAACTTTTCCAATGCTTACTCTCCTCGAAAATTCATTCTTTATAATCTGGAATAATACCTATAATAGGAATCTGGTTTCTTATAGTAGCCTCTCGTATAGTTCTCACTTTTTTTCCGAATATCTCACAAGCAACAATAAAGATACATGCCAATGCGAAGCCAGCTATCATAAACTCAATTCGATATATAAAAGCCTGTGTTCTGGCATTATATGACATAGTACCAGTAGATGCACTATCTAATTTCTGTACTGAATCATATTTAAGAATGTTAGCCATTTCTATTACATAAGCTTCAGCAACAGCATCTGCCATTTCCCTGGATAACTCAGGATCAGAGGATACGGCAGCAAACGATAAAACTGTAGCTGAACTATTCATAAAATTCATAATTGTTGTTGATGAAGATGAAGTTTTAACCGAAGATGTGACCATAAGCGAATTCTTTATATCATTCGCATCTATATCACTTCGTCCTAAAATGAGCGCTGCTCTCTGGCATACCTTATAAGATGTCGCCACATTAAGATAAGCGTTCATTGCTGTAACTGCATTAGCAGCCTCATTATAGTTTTTTTCTGAGGCAGCATATACTGTAGCAGTGGATGTGTATTTATCGTCTCCAACATCCAAAGATAATCCAACTCCTATAATAAAAAAGAGGGCTGTTATAAGTGCAATATAGCCCTTCTTATTAATCAGTGCCATTAGGCATCTGAACACATCAATCTCAAATTCATTCTTATACATATACTCTTCCCTTCTATACCAAAAAATAGCTTTATAACCACGCACAATATTACGAATTATATCATCATTACCTAGCATTGTACATTGATAATATGTATTAATTTATTAGAAAAAGCATTGGCATTTCTATTATTTTTTATCAAAAAATAAGATTGGAATAGAACGAATCCCCATGTTATCATAAATATAGTATCTGAAAATATAAAATAGAATAATATCGAAAGCTTCCACTATGTTTCTATTATTGTTTACACTCGCTTTACTAATTGCAAACATATACTGTTTTTTCAAAAAAAAATACCTATATCTGTTCATTCCCTGTATGCTCTTTCTTCCGGAATACTACGGTATTGATTTTTCAAATTCTCTCCCCGTACTTTCTGTTACCAGGATGATGTATATAGTGTTTTTTTTATATGCATTTTTAAATCATAGGCGTACTTTTTCCATGAAAACTCTGTCATCACAAAATATCAGGAGTTATATTTTTTTAGGTGTCTACTTTTTTTTCAGAGTTATGTCCAATCTTTACTTTTTTCCCACTTCTTTCCATGCCGGAAAAACCATACTTTCCATTATAATTGAGCAGCTTTTTTTGCTTATTGCCTTATATTGTCTCGCTCCTTCAACTGATGAGATAGATACCATTATTAAATGTATTGTATGGACCGCTGCAGCACTGTTTATCATTGGTTTTTTTGAGAGCATAACCGGTATCAGGCCATTTGACTCATTATATACTGTAACAAGAATAATGATGAACGAGTACTATGTGCGCCTTGGGCTATTACGTGCTGTAACAACAATGGGAATGCCCGGATTTTTTAGCAATGTATGCCTAATGATCCTTCCCTTGACGTTTTATTTATATAATAAGTTTTCTGATAATAAATATTTAGCAATTATTGTTTTAGACATAATAACAGGTATTCATTCCGGTACCCGTGCATTTTTCTTTTTTATGCCAATAATTGTCATCATTTACATTATATTTATATTTATTTCAAAGAAGTACCGCTTAAGATGCATCAAGAATTTTGTAATAATACTAACATTACTCGGAATCATCATAGGTATTGCCAGCTTATCTAGCCCCTACCTAAAATACTACTATTCCGGTTACGCTAAGTCCTTATTAAACGAAGTAGGTTTTAATTATGATCTAGATAGTGATGCGCCTCCGGGAGTTGAAGGATACGGAAAAAACATTAAAAAGGAAGGAGAAACAGGTGGTACTTTCTCGCGCCTTGTTCAATTATCGGGAATAGAGTATGCCCTAAGTATCAATCCCTTGTTCGGCCTAGGAAGCGATGCCATTGCAAAAAACAGGGTCAAATACTTTCGTAAAGGACAATGGCGTGTTTCTAAAGCCATTGATTTAGGATTAGTTGAAATAATAATGCTTGAAGGGATTCTGGGACTAATTGGCTATGTATGTCTCTTTATTTTCTTATTTTCTTTCAATGGAAAAAATAAAAATACTCTTAACTCCCACTTATTCTTTTTACTGGTATTGAGCTATTTATTTTCCACTTTGAGCACTGCTAATATGCCTGGATTTCTTATAATGATAATTGCCCTTTCCATGAAATTTCGAGTCTCAAAAACTCCCCCATACTAAAAGGGCCTGCCACTCGTCAGACCCTCAAAAAGTTAGATTATTCCCAATCTGACTGCACAATCACAAATCCAAACTCTTCTTTTTGAAATAAGGCAATCAATTTGATGTATAATCACCTAAAATATAATGTTTAATAAATAAGCCACTTGGCGATAATATGTTATCTTCTAAGGATGAATTCCATTCCCCCATTTTTACAACACTACTATTATATGGGGTATTATTCCAATATACATCAGAGAGGTTAAAGTTAATCCAACCAATTCTTCTATTTTTCAAATAGTCCAACCAAATTAGTGATTTTTCTTCAAAAAAACCATCTCTTCCGTTTTGTAATGTTGTTCCCCATTCAGAAATTAGTATAGGTATATTATTATCGTATAGCAAAGAAAGAGCATTTAATGTTGAATCATTAAGTTGGTCACCAACATACATATGAACAGTATATATTACATTATCTCTGCTAATTGGATTAGATAAAAAAGAATCTACGTAATTTCCCGTAGCTGTTGTAGGATAAGGAGCAGGAACTGCCACCAACGCATTCGGACTGTTTGTTCTAATAATGTCTATAATTGATGTTGCGTATTCATTAATAGCATTCCAGCTCGATTGAAAAGGTTCATTACATACTTCATAAATTATATTATTGCAGTTCTTATATCTTAAACTTAAATAAGTAAAAAAGGATGCTGCTTGAGCTGAATAGTTCAAATAATCCCTATTTCCCATCCAAGTTACGACAACATATAATTTGTTATCAACACATAAATCTATGTAATTACATAATAAATCAATATATTCAGGATGATTTACATATTGTTCCGGTTTAAGAGTAATTCTAAATATATTTACTCCCCATGATTTAATTGTTTTAAAAGTCTGATCATTATACCAATTAGGCCACTCAGAAATAATTCTAGTTGATGTTCCACAGCACAATCCACAAAAAATAATTTCTTTATTCTTGTTGTTATATATTGTTCTACCTTTAACATGTAATGAAGGTAAAGTAGATTTCTTCTTGTAGGGAAGCTTGTACGAAGAATCTTGAATGCCACTTATATTATCCGCATGATCATCCGTCATCAGCAAATTTTCGCTTATTGCATAAGTATAAATTTTTAAAGCAAAAGACAAAAAAATAATTAAAATTAATGCCATTACTCTTCTAAATAAGTTATTTTTGATTAATGGCGCTTTCTTTTTCTCCATGCGATACCTTCTTTGAATTAATATTTCTATAAATAGTATAATACATACTGATAACCAGCTAATGACTTATCGGTATTTATATTATTAAAAATTTATAAACAAATATCAGCAAAGTATATCTGTCAACTTCCTATCAATTTTACAATTCTCTTTCTTTCCACTCTCCTTTACTTTGTCCTTAAGGCATGTATAAATCTTGTTCCGTATAATACGCGCTATAAATTCTATAAAGAGCTTTGTGTCTCCAGAGATTCATTTATAACATGCTTCACTCTACCTTGTAATCCTCTGAAACCTTCACAATCACTACGCCATTCATCTCTATTATTGATCCTTCCGCAGGATATGCTGGCATATCCTCTAATACTCCGCTGTAATAGATTGTATGATAAAGATCATTATCTACTATCTTCAGGTTCACGCCGATATCATCAACAAGTCCTATATATGACTTATGCACCATGTCCGGCTTTTTCTGCATCGTACCAAATTTGGCGAACTGACTTGCCATATCGTATAGCTCATTTGTCTTAAACATAACATTTTCAGAAATATTCCCAAACAAAGCATACTGATAATCGTCGGAAACCAACTGCTTTTCATTCAAAGTCACCACTATATTATTCATGATGGTATTTGCTGAATTACTTCCCTGAGCCATGGCATCAATGTCTGTACCAACAGCAAAAATATTACCATATAAAAGTAGCGCAGCCATAATAAACAGCACTCTGTCCATCTTGATTCCATTACCTGATAAAAAACACAAGAGCAGCGGAATCAACATCATCATAGGAAACGTCATCTGAGTTAAAACTCCCTTCGAGTCCGGAGCAAGGATGATGGATAAATTTGCACCGATTGGGAGCAATAAGAAAAGTAGCAAAAAAATCACCAAATTCTTTGGTGATTTGCGAAGCTTCTTTACCGCCAAAATAATTAGCAACACAAAAATAAGCGCTACAATTACCACCCTTATTGGCAAAAAGACATAGTTACTGCCTCGAAATTTAAAAAAAGAGAACCAGTATTTGTAAACTCTTATTACAGATACGGGAAGTGATAGTATCATATGCGGAATTGAAAGAGAGTTAGCTCCGTTATAGCTAGCGGGAGCAACTCTTCTTGCTATCATGCAAACATCCCAGGCTATCTTATAAAAAATACAACTTACCAAACCGCAAAGAAATGACTTTCCAAATATTAAAAGGCTCTTCTTTCTTTCTTCATTATATGTACATTTCATCATAGCCAGTATAATAATCACACAGAAGCATCCTATATTTGCCTGATAGAGTCCAAGACTTACGGTTAAAAGGACACTCGCTATAACTAAGTTTATTAGTGTTTTCTTCTTATCTGTTACTTCTACTACAGCAAACCAACCAGAACCAACAGACAATAATACAGCCATTCCAAAAGTAGGTGACATATACCTATATGACAAATAGCAGCAAACTGTAGTACTGCACATAGCAATCATAGAAATGGCCCAAAACTTTATGTCCTGATTCTCTCCAAACTCCATGAACATGTTAACAGCGATATAAACCGCTATGGCAATTAACAAAAGAGTCAAAAGTGAATTAAAAGGTTCTGCGCCATATCCTCCTCTTGCCTTATCAAGAAAAAGCCACGCCCAGCGGCCAATAGACAATTCCCAGTTTCCAGCCTGCGAATATGTAGATGCCCATAACCCATCAACTGAATTAGTCAGACCTTTTGCTATCAAAGGTAGGTAGCAAAAAACCGATAGAATCCAGATGATAAAGATTGGCTTTAATGATTTTTTGATTGTATTATCCATGATATATGTCCTTTTCATCAGAAGTGAACAGCTGCATATTAACTGCCATTCCATTGACTTTATAAGAGGCCGCACCCATAGAGATATAATTACTTTACATGTAGGCGGATCATTTTGCGCTTACTTTAGGAAGGATTCTCAGCACAGACCATACGTACATGACGTGACAGAGCCAGGGCAAGGGTACTACTGCCCCACCCAGAGATAGATCTGCAAAACAAAGTACACAGTGCATCTCTCATTTCGGCTGTCGTGAGTTAATTTTCGAAAGAACACATTTTAGCTTATTTTTTGTCATTTTATTTATAAGTTTTATAATATCATCAAACTCTGGATGATGTGAATAAGCTATCCAAAACAGAATATTAGGAAGAATCAATGTAATCAATCCTCTTATAATTAGTGCCAGCCATCCAACTGCATGAATGTTAACACATATTACAGTATTAATAGCACATACTATAATAGTGATGAATACACATACAAAGAGCTTTTTTAAATAATCAAATAAAAACTTCTTTTCAAAAAGAGTAGTAAATAAATTATGGATAAGCCATGGCATACCAATAATAAGCATAGACAGTACCGTAGATAAAAGGACTCCATAAATCCCCCAATATCTAACTAAAGCTAAATTAATAGTCAAATTAGTCAACGCAGTAACCAATGGCCTGAATTTATCCTCTCGCCAAATTCCACCTGCATCTTTATAAAGATTTAGTAATTGATTTATTTCATAAATAAAATAATAAACAACAAAACATACTACTGCAGAATATTCTAAAGTTAATTCTTCTCCTACCCAGATTATCATAAATGGCTGATATAAAGCCAAGAAAAAGCACGAACACACCCCTGCTATCCATGAAATCAGGATAGTAAACTTCTTTAAATCATGATAATTTTTTTCCTTGGTCTCAACTATAAGGCTATTGCCTATACCTGCTGTACACGATGTAAATACTACCCATAAAAATCCGATGATTGAAGTCAAAATGAAATAGTAATTTTGATAAATTGTTAACATCTCCAGCCCCAAAAAAGCTGAAATAACAATTGAATCAGCTGAGTTTATAATGACTGTACCCAATTTTGAAGTAAAAAGATCCCGTATTCTCTTATTAATTTTAGAGACTTCGTTTTTCTCCAAATTTCCATATGGTTTATAATTGGGGTACATTTTCGAAACCACTATAGAAGTAGAAATATTAGTCACAATATGCGTAGCGAGCATGACTATTAAATACATATAGTAATTCTTAAATAAAAATATTACAGTTATTTGAAAAATATATTGCACAGTATTAGCAATTATAGTTATTTTACTAGCCACATCATTTCTTTGATGCGCAACTAGTAAGCAATTCTTATACGCAAAAAGCCAATATGTAAGTACAGTAGCAGATAGATTCAATAAATAAATAATATAAATATTGATTTCAGATGGTATATTTCCATTTTTAATTAATTTAGGAACAAATGGAGTAAGTATAGTACCTACTACTGCAATTACTAATCCAATAATCCTATAGTATTTTCTGTATAACTTCATTAGCATACAGATTTTTTTAGTATCATCTTCTGCAATTGGCTTATACATGCTAAATGTCATAGCACTACCAACACCTAGCTCAGCAAGATTAAGCACTTGGAGAATAGATGTAAATAAACTATTAAGACCAGTATACTGTAGTCCCATATAATATATCATTATTGTTCTCATAACAAACGGAACAATAATTTGATATATTTTTAAAATCATTCCCACAAAGATATTCCGAGTAGCATTTTTAGTCCTTTCAATTTTCACAATACGTCATTCCTTTTTCATTTATTTTTTCAGAGTTGTTATCTAATAGTATTCCAAGTATTACAATATATTTTAATATCCATCCGAGAGTAGAATGTATCGAATGTGAAAATAAGAGATTCATCATAATACTAAGCATGAACATATACGAAAAATAATTATCTTTAGCTAGCATCCAAAAATACAAGACAATAGCAAAAACACCAGCTACACCCAACTCCAAAAATAACCTTACCAAATCCATTTCAATATCTTTTGAAAACAAAAAAGTCGAATCAATTCCAGCGCGAACGAATCCAGAATAAATCAAATTTCCAAGCAAATGATCTCTAGCCATAACTAGTTTAGTAATTGATAATCCAAAATAATGAATTGTTAAGGAGTCTAATACACTAATGTTTTGCGGCATTAGCATATATGTATACCCTATACCAAGTAAAGAAAAAATGGCTGTCATTATAAACGCAATTGTATTTCCACTTTTAACTCTTAAGTCCGTCTTTACAATAGGCAGGAATAAAAGTATGATTGCAAAAAGAATAATAATTCTTTTAAAAGTGAAAAAACAAAATATAAAACTAAGAATAGTCCATTTTTTATCTTTGTTAAAGTACGAAAAATAAGCAGCTAATCCCACAGACAATCCTGAAAAATAGTGTGATTCAAAAGGTGAATAAGAATCTTTTATCGATATTGATTTTATTGCTGAAACATTCATATTACCGGACAAATACATTTCTAAAAAATATGCCCCAAAAGTAACAAGTAATATGGCAACCATGCAAAAATAAATTTCATTACTATCTAGAGAATTTAGAACACCTAACACAATAATTAGCGGAAAGGCCATAGTAAAAATACCATCAATGATTTTAGTATTAATAATTCCAGATTGAAATTCAAAAAATTTTGATAATAAAAATATAAACAGAAATAAAATACACCCTCCAAAGAATACTCGTTCAAGCTTAATTTCTCTAAAATTAGCTTTTTTATATACCAAAAGTATAACTGATAATCCAAACAGAATTTTCACTAAATTTTTTTGAAAAATATAAAATATAGCACTAGAAGTCAATGCAAAAATAGAATAAAACACAAATATTAAAATTAGTAATAATCCAAAAATTGCATTCTCTTTAATGAAGAATCCCTTTCTGCTCATACATTCTTCCTTCCTAAAATTTTAAGCTCAAATTCCAGAATTTATGAGCTTTTTCTTTATTGAAATACCTCTTTAAATCCCACAGGAATCTTTCATTGCATTTTCCAAATAAAGCCGAGCCTTTTCACGTTCTATCGTCAACAAATCATCAATATGTTCATAAGATATTTTTTGCTTTAAAATATTTTCCATATCATTAATGCTATGTAAATATCTATCTTTTAGATCAAATTTTTCAAGTAATGTATCAATCCTTGAATTCATATTTCCATATCCTTTTTCCATCGGCCTTTCAAAAATAAAGAACTGCTTATGAAACATAATAGAAAAGACAGCACCATGAAATGAGTCTGTACAAATATAATCAGCATTGCGAATAAGCCATAGAAACTCTGTTGGCCCAATCTCACGTTTTACTTTTCCATTAGCATTCATAACATCAAATACTTCTAAAGCATTATCATTTGACATTTTCTTGATAGCATTTAATCCTTCTTCGCTATTCTTTCCAAGAAAGTAGTTTAAAATATATCCTTTTTTTCTTTTCAGGCTTGATTCATTAGAAATTCTAGCCCAATCATCAGATTCCATAAGCATAGTTGGATCTATTACTACAGGAACTTTCAAATCTAAAAAACTATTTACAATCTTAGCAGCCTCGTTTTCACGAACAGAAATAGCTTTAAATCCATGAAAATAGCTATCGTATATGTCCTTTTTTTCAAGCGGAATCTCATTCACACCAATACTGGCAGCATAGGCTATTCTCTTTTCTTTTGATGCAAATGTCAAAAATTCTCTATCTGATATAAAATCAAAATTTGGATTCCAAATTTGATCACTCCCTGCTACAAAAAAATCATAATCATTGTTAATTGCGTCTCCCGATTCATTAACAAGTCTATTATCCCATTTTATTTTTTTATTGAAATTATCCCACACTACATCCTTATACTTATCAACAAATGGGGATAATATATTTTTTCCAATCCTTTTTATTTCTTTTAATTTGCTTTGTTTTTTATATACAAGAGTATGAACTTCAAACCCGTTCATTTCTAAGTAATTTTGAAGAGCAAAATTCTGAAGTCTATTTCCTAAATTGCGATCAATTATTGTTACTATTGCTATTTTTTTCATTTTTTCATTTCTCTTATAGTAATAAAATAAAAAGATAAATTTTAAATTTTAAAGTAGTATTAATGTATAACAGATTTCGCAAACCATATTTTCGACATATCATCTTAATGACGTCATAATATGAATTGTATAATTTCTTATCATGATTAGTAATCATACTAGTTTTCATATATTTCTTTATTTGCCCATAAGCAAACAAAGACTGTTCTAATAGAGTTTTTTCAGCTTTTCTGATATTCTCTTTGCTTCCTTTTTCTCGCATCAACTCCGCTATTTTCTTACGAGCTAAGATATTTGATATTTTTTTCCATGAAAACTTCTGATTAGTTAAACTATTAGGAGTATCATTATAGCGATATAAACACTCTGGCACTAATGCTACTTGTTTGCAATTTAAGACATACTGCACAACAAACAGCAAATCTTCACAACAAAAAATATCACTATCAAAACAAATTTCATTGTCTTGAATAATTCTCTTTTTAAACAGCTTATTCCACAGATAACCACCAAATTCATTAGATTCAATTACACTAGATATAGCTTCCTGTTGTGAAAAATGCTTTTCACTGTCAAATTCCTTGGATTCTTTTTTTCCTCCATAGCGGCAAACCACTAAATCATTTTCGTCATTCATTTTTTCTATCATATGATTTAGCATTTCTTCTTCCATTTCATCATCTGAATCACAAAAGGCTATGTACTCACCTCTAGAATTTTCTATTCCCAGAGTCCGCGCGTATGAAGGACCGGAATTTTCAATTAAAATACATTTAATTCTATTATCCTTTTTTTTCCAATCATCTATTATTCTTTGTGTGTTATCTACAGATCCATCGTTAATAACTAACAATTCCCAATCAACAAAGGTTTGATTAACAATGCTGTTAATTGAATCATTTATAGTCTTTTCTGCATTATAAGCAGGCATTATTATTGAAATCATCATTCCTCTATAAAAAACTATGAATATAGTTTGGTTATTATTTTCATTTTTTGATTACATATAACTTGTTTAATATACTGATCATTGAAACATAGCTTAATATCTCTAATTATCGTTGAAATATTACTATTATTTTGATTCTTTAGGTTTTGCACCAATTCAAGAGATTTTACTATTCTTGAAAACTTTTTACTATGAATATATGCATTGTATAATTCATAAGAAACCTCTTTATGTTTACTATAGTTATCACATAAAAACTGCTTTATAGCTTTTTGCCTATAATTATTTACATGAGAAATGCTAGATGGATTATTCCTGTACCAAACTAAAGGTTTTTTAACGGATCCCATCTTATATCCTTTTGATGCAGCACGAATTAAAAAATCCAAATCTTCACACGAATCAATATTTCGATATCCATCTAGACTTTTATACACTTCAGATTTAACCATCCAAGTAGGGTGCGCAATACAAGTTGAATACTTCAAAATCTTCTTACATAGTTTGTCATTTGTTATTCCCAAACGTTTTTCAAGAACCAAATCATCATAAAAGACATTGTATCCAGATCCAACAATGTCATATTTCATTTCATCCATATAAGCTAATTGCAATTCAAGCCGATTTAGTTCGGCATAGTCATCAGCATCAATTCTAGCAATATAATCTCCATTACAGTTTTTCAATGCTCTATTTAAACTGTTTACAAGCCCGCTGTTCACATCATTAACTAATATTTTTATAAACTGATACTTGTTGGCATACTCATTAAGCAAACCAATTAGTTCACAATTATGAGGGCAATCAATTACAATTATGTATTCATAAGGCTTTATAGTTTGGTTTACAACAGATTCAACACATTTTGAGACCCACTCTAGCGGTTCTTTATAGGTACTCATAATAACACTAACTTTTTTCATTGCTTATCTTATCCAAAACGACCTAATTATATCTTAGCGTTTTGAATCACACCTTTCTTCAAAATAACGGTATGTTTGATTGTAATACCTGTATACCATACTAGCATTCAAGTACTCATATCATTTCATCGGATAATTTTTCTTTCACAACTTTTGCAGGTATTCCAGCCAAAGTTACTCCAGGCGTTGTAAATGACCTTACTACTACGGCACCCGCAGCAATAACAACATCATCCGCAATTGTCACACCTCCTATAACTTTTGCTCCATTACCCATTCGAACATTATTACCAATTATTGGACATTCTAAAGAAAATCCATTATTACCGATACAATTATTACCATGAAATTTACAATTTTCGCCAATAACTGCATTTCCGTTTATTACAGTTCCAAAAGTATGAAATAATTCAACACCAAAACCTATATTTTTTTCATTTAGCTCTATGCCAAGTTTTCTACCTAATTTATTTTTCTTTCTACAAGATAAAAAATACAAAAAAGAATATAATATATTCTTTTTTCTGTTAGTATAGTAATATCCTGCTATTCGTAACCACTTAATATATAGCCAATTCATATATCTTGGATGGCTCTTTAATCGAGCTAAAGCAACTTGGTATTTACCTAAGCATCCTAAATTTAGTTCTTTTTCTCTTTTTAAAACCTCATTCAATTCATTTCGTGTATTAATTCTAATCATCTAAATTCTTCCTAAAGCACTAAATATATTTTTTATATGTAAAATTGTTTTACTTATTTGCCAAACAGAGTTTTTTATAAGCTATTTCTAATCATAAATAAAGCTATGCTAATTTTATATTTCATTGCATAAAATACCATTTTATATTTTATAGGCAACTTGCTTCCATCATAATTTTCTAAAACAAATCTCAATTCTGGCTTACTAAGAATGCAATTAACATTCCTTATAGCATCAATTCTATTTGGATTTCCAATCAGTTCTCTCCTAATACTCTTTCGAGCACGGGTTATTAAAAATCTTCTCATTCTGATTTCGCATTCATCATATACTCCATACTTTATTAATCTTTCTAGTAATCCGCGATATAACTCCAACTCTTTATCGAATCGATCTTTTTTGTATGACTGAGTCAATGATTGGTCATTAACAATGTAATGATAGAATTTTCTATTAATGACATATGCCCTTTGTGCTTTAATCATGAAATCCAAATTAAATGGAATATCTTCTGAAATTAATTCTCGTTCTGAAACAAATCTCAAATTATACGTGTCAATGATTTCTTTTTTATACAGATTTCTCCATACACTACACGAAACATATTTATCGCCGCTTTCATCAGGTCCCATACCAAATTGTGGAAATAAGAGTTTTTCTCTTAATTCTTTTTGATCATATACTCCTTCTCGCATCGGAGGAGTATATGATTTATTAAGTATAGTACCATCTAATTTTTCTCTATAATTATCTACTCTAACAAAGTCCGCATCATGCATAACGGCTGCATTATACATGATTTCAAGTGTATCTAAATCGATGTAATCATCAGAATCCATAAAGAATAAATATTCACCTGATGCCACTTCTAAACCTGAATTTCTTGCAAATCCTAAGCCACCATTTTTTTTATGAATTACCTTTATTCGATCATCTTCCAATTTATATTGGTCACACATTACAGGACAATTATCCGGAGATTCATCATCTACCAAAATAATTTCTATGTCCTTAAGTGTCTGATTCCGAGCTGCACCAACGCTTCTTTCAAGATATTTTTCTACATTATAGATTGGAATAATAATACTAACTTTTGGTCTCAAAACTTAAATCTCCTGAATTATTCAAATAATCCACACATAGTCTTATGCATTTTTTCTACACTATCTACATTTCTTATAATGTCAGCATCAGTAGACATGATAACACCTTCAAATCTATGACCACCAGAAATGATTTCGTGAAAAGGTGATATTCCGAATAGCCGTCTACCATATAATCCCCTATCGACACCATAATCATTATCCATCCTATATACAATTTCAGGATAATTGTCTACCTTAGGTCCATCATAAATTTCTTCGCGCCTTTTTGCCCACAACATAATATTCTTGCCCTTATGATTTACTTTCATAAGTCCATCTATAATAGCCTGACGTGTGTTTTCATATTCTTCGTCAGATGAAAATTTTTCTCTATTTACCGCAATTCCACCAAATGGGTTTACTCCGTCAAAATTTGGTGCATATATTTTGCCTTTAGATTTAAATACATGTTCTGCATTTTTAACCTTGTGCGCAAATTTAAACTTTTTAAAGAAATTACTACCAACTTGAACTTTATGTATTTTCGCGAGGTTAGATAATGTTGAATTCTTTGCGTACTCAATTGCACGCTTTTTAAATGGCTTATCTGCAATAAAACCATTCTCAATCAACCACTGATTAACATAAAAAACATTTTGGCATCTACGACCATGTCCATGATCACTAATCACAATAATATTGTATTCATCGCTATACTCATCAACGATTTTTTGAACTTGTTTTTCAAAATACAAATATCCATCATGTATTACATTTTGAAAAGGATTATTCTTAGGGAAACATCTGTCCTCAGGATCTGTGTATTTCCATGTAATATGTTGTAATCTATCTGGTGTTGTTACACCCAAAAATCCT
>JAEEGL016615136.1_pt1 | contig 18631 bp, 7 predicted proteins | sample 9134231 | NCBI WGS metagenome assembly JAEEGL01 (sample SAMN16246548, study PRJNA631951) | gut metagenome | biome: gut microbiome; feature: rumen; material: fiber-attached | host: Bos | place: Iran: Karaj | collected 2018-10 | reverse complement strand
GCGCAGGCAGCACGTTCGTCGGCTGGTACGTCGGAGGCGAGGAGGTCTCGACGGACACGGTGTACGTGTTCACGCTGACCGAGGACGTGGCAGTGGTGGCCAGCTTCCTCCCGAGACACGAGGTGAGGGTTTCGTCCAACCCGGAGGAGGGTGGGACGGTCACTGGCGGTGGCGTTTATGACCAAGGCGATGAGTGCACGGTCGCAGCCTTGCCCAATGCGGGCTACGCTTTCGTCTGCTGGACGGAGGGCGGCGAGGAGGTGTCGTACGACGCTGAGTACGTGTTCACGGCCGTGTCGGAGAGGGACCTTGTGGCGAACTTCGTCGCGCGCCACTGGATGCCGGAGGTCGTTCAGGACAGCATGCTTCTGACAGGTGTGGTGTTGATAGACAGCACGGAGCAGTCGTCCCCGTGGCTTGAGCTGGGCGCGTTCAGCGGGGGCGAGTGCCGAGGCGCGTCTTTGCCGGCCCTGGAGGAGGGTAGATGGCAGTACCGTATGTTGTTGTCCGGCGAGACTGGCGACAGCATCACGTTCCGAGTGTACAACCACGCCTTGGGGCAGGAGCCGAACCTTCGATGCTTCAGCGGGGTCGAGTTCGGTTCGGACAGCCTTGTGTACTGGGAGGAGCCTTGTGAGATTCGTTTTGGCAGCCTGTACACGGTGAGCGTGGAGGCCAGTCCCGAGGATGCGGGCACAATTACTGGGATGGGAGACTATCTATGGGGCAGTGAAGCAAACCTGACTGCCTATGCTAACGAAGGCTACATCTTCAACAACTGGACTTTGGATGGTGAGATTGTCTCAACGGAGCCTTCCTATACTTTCACGGTCACTGAATCCGTGAACCTTACGGCCAACTTCAACATCGTACGCACGTATCAGCTTGCCCAAGGCTGGAACTGGTGGTCGACCAACCTCGAAATTACATTGGACGACTTAAAGGCAGCCCTTGTGGAAGCTTTGCCAGGCACATCGATAACCATCCAATCGCAGACGTTGAACACCTCTTACAACCCTAATATCCACCGTTGGAATGGAAGGCTGAATACGTTGGATGTGGCCTATATGTACAAGATCTCGGTCGTTGCCGACTGTGAGATTTCTTTGGGAGGTATGCCTATTAATCCTTTAGAGCATCCCATTACCCTCCAAAATGGCTCAACGTGGATAGGGTATCCACTCGACGAGAGTATGGCCGTCAACGATGCTATGGATGGTTTTTCTTCGATTAGTGGCGATATAATTCAGTCACAGACAAATAATTGCGTTTTTGTTAGAGGGGTATGGAGAGGTTCAGTGACCACGCTTTATCCAGGATATGGCTATATATTCCAATCGAATTCGACCGATGATAGGACGCTTATCTTCCCGGCAGGTACAAGATAGGCAAATAACCATCGCCTTGATAAACCAAATCGAAAAACGACTGCTCTCTGATGAGGGCGGTCGTTTTTGTGAAAGGCTTGCTTTTGCTTTACTAAGGACTTGCTCCCTAATCCATTGCGAAAAGAAATTTTTTTCTTTTTCTATGATTAAAAGGAAAAAATCTCTATATTTGACCCCCGTTAAACGAACGAATTGTCTCACCAAACCATCACCAATGTAATCTCCCCACATTTATCAAGGAAAAGAACTAAATACACAATTTTTAAAACAATAATACTATGAAAAACAGGTTTTTACAAATGAAAAGGGCGTTGAGTACCGTCCTGCTCGTCCTGCTGCTAAGTGCAATTGGGATGACAAAAGGCTTTGCCTACGATTTCTCTGAGGTTTGCGTCACTGGGCAAACCTTGTACTACAAAATTACTGATGCCACCAATCATTATGTGGAACTGACTTGTCCAGGTGCAAGCAACTGGAACGGTTGGTCAGGATATGAACGACCTGCTGGCGATGTCATCTTGCCTGAAAACTTGCAGTATGATGGTGCGACCTATACTATCACCGCGATAGGCAATTATGCTTTCTATAATTGTGATGGATTGACCTCGTTAGTGATGCCGAATACCGTGACCTCGTTAGGCTATAGCGCTTTTAATGATTGCAATAACTTGACCTCAATCAATCTGCCGAATTCCGTGACCTCGATTGGAAGTTATGCTTTCTATTATTGCTATAATATGGTCTCGATAGAAATCCCAAATTCCGTAACCTCAATTAATGAGGGAGCTTTTCAGTATTGCAGCGGATTGACTTCGGTAGCGTTGCCGAATTCTTTAACCTCAATAGGCGGTTGGGCTTTTAGTTATTGCAGTAGCTTGACCTCAATAGAAATCCCGAGTTCTGTGAATAACATTGAATCGAATCCTTTTACTGGATGTAGCAGCTTGGTGCAAATCACAGTGGCCTCCGACAATGCCTACTATGATTCACGCGGGAACTGCAAGGCCATCATAAATAAAAGCACCAATGCCTTGGTGGTAGGCTGCAAATACACGGTGATACCGAACTCCGTGACCTCGATAGCCGAGAATGCTTTCTATGAGTGCTATGACTTGACCTCGATAACGATTCCAAATTCCGTGACTTCAATAGGCTACTATGCTTTCTACAATTGCTATAACTTGACTTCGATTGTAATCCCAAATTCTGTGACTTTGATTGATGATGATGCTTTTGAGTCTTGTAGTGGCTTGGCTACGGTGGCCTTAGGCAATTCCTTGACTACGATAGGGAATAATGTTTTTTATAATTGCGAAGGATTGACCTCAATAGAAATCCCGAATTCTGTGACTTCGATTGGTGGCTGGGCTTTCGGGTATTGCACCAATTTGACCTCGATTGAGATTCCTGGTTCCGTGACCTCAATAGGCGACAATCCGTTCTCAGCTTGCAACAGCTTGGAGCAAATTGTAGTGGCTTCCGATAATCCCTACTATGATTCCAGAGAGGACTGCAATGCCATCATCAATACCAACACAAATACATTGGTGGCGGGTTGCAAAAACACAGTGATTTCGAATTCCGTGACCTCGATAGGCGGTTATGCTTTCCATTCTTGTTACAATTTGACTTCAATAGAGATTCCGAATTCCGTAACTTCAATTGCTTACGATGCATTTTATTCTTGCAATGGATTAACCTCAATAGAGATTCCAAATTCCGTGACCTCGATAGGCTACGACGCTTTTGAGTACTGTTATGGTTTGACTTCATTAACCATTGGCAGTTCCGTGTCCTCAATAGGCAGTTATGCTTTCTATGGTTGTAACAAGCTAAACTCTATGACGGTGCTTGCCGAAACGCTACCTTCTTTGGGCTATTCTGCATTTAATAATGTTCCCACCAATATTCCGGTATATGTGCCATGCAGCGCTGTGGAAAACTATCAGGCTGCGAATGGATGGAGTAACTTCACCAACATTATTGGCTTATGTTCTGGCTATGTGTCTGTAACGGTCAATCCATCCGAGGGTGGTACGGTTGCGGGCGCAGGTTACTATTATAGTGGTGATGTCTGTGTTTTGACGGCAACGCCAAACTCGGGCTATGATTTTGTAAACTGGACGGAAAACGGGATGATCGTTTCGACAGATGCGGTGTATTCGTTCTATGCCCGTCCAACCACTGTGGTGGCCAATTTCTGTTCCAACCTTCCTATTGTCTTTGCGGATGACAACGTAAAAGCCCTTTGTGTGAATAATTGGGACACCAATGGCGACGGCGAGCTGAGTTATGCCGAAGCTGCCTCTGTGAGAAGCCTTGGTGAAGTGTTCAGATACAATACCTCAATTACATCCTTCGATGAATTACAGTATTTTATCGGTTTGAGTTCGATAGGTAGTTCTGCATTCTATAATTGTTCCAACCTGACTTCAGTAGTGCTTCCTAGTTCTGTGACCTTGATAGACGGTTATGCTTTCTACTATTGCAGAGCTCTGACCTCGATTGAGATTCCAAGTTCCGTGACCTCGATAGGTTATGACGCGTTCTATTATTGTGAGAATTTGACCTCGATAGAGATTCCGAGTTCCGTGACCTCAATAGGTGGTTATGCTTTTTATTATTGCACTGGATTGACCTCAATAGAAATTCCGAGTTCCGTGACCTCCATAGGTGATAATCCATTCTCGGCTTGTAGCGGTTTGGAGCAAATCGTTGTGGCTTCCGATAATCCCAACTACGATTCCAGAGGGAATTGCAATGCCATTATTAATTCAAACACCAATGTGTTGGTGACGGGTTGCATAAATACTGTGATCCCCGATGCCGTGACCACAATAGGCCGTTCTGCTTTTCATAATTGCAACTTGACCTCAATATCGCTGCCGGATTCTCTGGCCTTGATTGTCGATTACGCTTTCAATAATTGCACCAACTTGGCCTCGATAGAAATTCCGAATTCCGTGACTTCATTAGGCAGTTATTCTTTTTATAATTGCACAAGTTTGGCTTCATTAACCATCGGGAATTCTGTGGCCACGATAGGTGGTTATGCTTTCTATAATTGTGGCTTAAATTCATTGGCTGTGTTTGCTGAAACACCACCTGCTTTGGGAAATAATACGTTTTATAATGTTCCTATGAATATTTCAGTTTGTGTTCTATGTGGTTCGGTGGAAAATTACCAAACTGCGAATGGTTGGAGTGGTTTTACCAATATGATGGAAATGTGTTCTGGATCAGTAGCGGTAACGGTCAATCCGTCTGAAGGCGGTACGGTTTCGGGTGCAGGCTACTATACTGGTGGTGCGGTCTGTGTTTTGACAGCGACTTCAAACCAAGGCTTTGAATTTGCCAATTGGACGGAAAACGGCAGGGTCGTTTCAACCGAATCGATTTACTCGTTCTATGCACACCCAACCACTCTGATGGCCAATTTCTGTTCCAACAGTCCTATTGTCTTTGCCGATGCCAATGTGAAAGCTATCTGCGTGGAAAACTGGGATACCAATGGCGACGGCGAGCTGAGCTATGCCGAAGCTGCTGCCGTTACCGACTTGGGCCAGGTGTTTAGAAGCAAATCCTCAATTACATCCTTCGATGAGTTACGGTATTTTATTAGCCTAAACTCAATAAGCAATTATGCTTTCTACTATTGTACAAGTCTGACCTCAGTAGAGTTTCCGAGTTCCGTGACCTCAATAGGCAGTTATGCTTTTAGTTATTGCAACAGCTTGACCTCTATAGATCTGCCGAATTCCTTGATTTCAATTGGTTCTTATGCTTTCTATAGTTGCACTAACTTGACTTCTATAGAGATTCCGAATACCGTGACCTCGATAAGCAATTATGCTTTCGGTTATTGCAATGGCCTGACCTCAATAGAGTTGCCGAATTCTTTGATTTCGGTTGGCTCTTCTGCTTTCTATAGATGCATTAACTTGAACTCGATAGAGCTTCCTAATTCATTGACCACAATAGGTAGTTGGGCATTTGGATACTGCCAAGGTCTTACTGAGATAGTCATTCCAAGTTCTGTGACATCGATAAGTGATAATCCATTCGTTAATTGTAGTGGTTTGGAACAAATTGTGGTGGCTTCGGACAATACCAACTATGATTCCAGAGGAAACTGCAACGCCATCATTAGAACCAACACCAACGCATTGGTTGTTGGGTGCAAAAACACTGTAATACCCAATTCCGTGACCTCGATTGGCAATTATGCGTTCTATTATTGCACTGGCCTGACCTCAATAAATCTGCCGGGTTCCGTGACCTCGATAGGTTATGAGGCTTTTGGTTATTGCAACGACTTGACCTCAATAGAAATCCCGAATTCCGTTGTCTCAATAGGCAGTTCCGCTTTTTATTCTTGCACCAATCTGACATCGATATCCATCGGCAATTCCGTGACCACGATAGCCGAATATGCCTTCTATAATTGCTATGGATTACCTTCGGTTGTGATTCCGAATTCCGTGACCACAATAGGCTATGAGGCTTTTGGGTATTGCGGCGGCTTGACCTCTTTAACCATAGGCAGTTCCGTGAACACGATATCCGAGTATGCTTTTAATTATTGCTCTGGATTAAGTACAATCACGGTACTTGCCGAAACACCTCCTACTTTTGAGATATACGATGGTGTTGGGGCTTTCTATGATGTAAACACTTCAATTCCAATGTATGTGCCTTGCGAGGCATTAGAGGCTTATCAAAATGCTGAGGGGTGGAACGATTTCACCAACATAATGGAATTGTGTCCGGGAGCCATTACCGTTGCAGCTTCTCCAGCAGAAGGCGGCACGGTGACAGGCGGTGGCTCGTTTGAAGGCGGTGCTGTCTGCACACTGACTGCTACGGCCAATCCTGGATACTATTTCCTAAACTGGACAGAAAACGGTGAGGAAGTCTCCACCGATACTGAGTACACTTTCATAGTTACTGGTGACAGGAACCTTGTGGCTAACTTCTTCACAAACCATTGGACTGCGGTAAGTTACCAAAACAGTATGTTTATGATAGGAGTGGTGAAGATAGATGGCGTTGAACAGACATCTTCTGGGCTTGAGTTGGGTGCTTTCTGCAATAATGAGTGCCGTGGAACGGAGTTTCCTGTTTTTGAGGATGGCCAATGGCTGTATTATATAAACATTGGAGGCAACAACGGGGATAACATCACTTTCCGTTTATACGACCATGCCCTTCAGCAAGAGTTGGAATTGAATTGTTTCTCCGAGGTGACCTTTGAAATTTACGGTTTAATTGGAATGGATGAGCCTTACGAAGTACAATTTGGCAGTATCCACACTATTTCAACCACAGCCTCCGAAGGCGGTTCAGTGAACGGTGGCGGCGTGTTCAGTTATGGCACTTATTGCACGGTAACAGCGACACCGGATGAAGGCTACTTGTTCCTGAATTGGAGCATTAACGGCGAAGTGGTCAGTTGTAATGCCACCTACAGTTTCCCCGTGACCGAAGATGCCAACCTTGAGGCAGTCTTTATGTTCCTCGAAGGAACACTTGTCGGTTCAGGCGAGTCGACAAACGTGTATTTGCCGAGTTATTCATGGTTCCGTTATACCCTTTCCCAGCAGATTTACACGCCAGATGAGATAGGAACTTCAGGAGAGATTACTTCCATTTCCTATTTCAATGCAGGTGCGATGAAGACCCGCAATTACAACATCTATATGGTGAATACCGATAAATCAGTATTTGAGAACAATACGGATTGGATTGCTGTGACGGAAGCCGACCTTGTATTTAGTGGTCTCGTGACTATGACCAGAGGTTATTGGACTACCATCGTCCTTGACACACCTTTCGCTTACAATGGACATTCCAACCTTGCGATAGTCATTGATGATAATACTGGATCCTATTCTTCACCCGACATGGCCTGTAGAGTATATTATGCCAATAGTAACCAAGCTATCCGTGTATATAGCGACAACACCAACTATGATCCATATAATCCATCAGGATATAATGGCACACGTCATTCTGTGAAAAACCAAATCATCTTTGACATCAATTCAACAGAACGGACCTATCATTTGGCACAAGGCTGGAACTGGTGGTCGGCTAACCTTGACATTACTTTAGACCAGCTTAAAACAGCCCTTGTGGAAGCATTGCCAAACACCCCCATCACCATCCAGTCGCAAACACTGAACACCTCCTACAATCCCAACAACCACCGTTGGAATGGACGGCTGAACACGTTGGATGTGGCCTATATGTACAAGATTTCGGTTGTTGCCGAATGTGATATTACTTTGGAAGGTGTATCTATTAATCCTTTAGAGCATCCCATTACCATCCAAAATGGTTCAACGTGGATAGGGTATCCACTCAGCGAGAGTATGCTCGTCAATGAGGCCCTAGCTGGATTCTCCTCGATTAGTGGCGACATAATTCAGTCCCAGACAAACAATTGCATTTTTATTAGAGGTTTATGGAGAGGAGCAGTGAACACGCTTTATCCAGGTTATGGCTATATATTCCAATCGAATTCGCCCGACAATAGGACGCTTATCTTCCCAACAGGAACAAGATGACCTACTTGAAGTCTTGAAAAGGTTGGGGTCTTTGGAGCTAGCTCCAAAGACCCCAACCTTATTTGTTTGGAACACAATCCATTCTTCTGAGAAACTTCCAGCCGTCATTCCCTCAAACTCTGTCGGGCATAAGGCACCAAGTCCTGTGATGCGAATTCGCCTTTCAGAAACTTGAAATAGCCTGCCACGGCGACCATGGCGGCGTTGTCGGTGGAGTAGGAGAGTCGTGGGATGAACACCTTCCAATGGTACTTTTCGCCTAAAGCGATCATGGCATTGTGTAGGCCGCTGTTAGCACTCACACCGCCAGCTATTGCCACGATCTTGATGCCCGTTTGCTTGCTGGCTTTTACCAACTTGTTCATCAAGATGTCGATGATGGTCTTCTGCACCGAAGCGCAGAGGTCAGCCTTGTTTTCTTCTATGAAGTTAGGGTTGACCTTCAGATTGTCGCGGACGGTGTATAAAATGCTTGTCTTCAGTCCGCTGAAGCTGTAATCCAAATTGGGAATCTGAGGCTTGGCGAAAATGAAAGCGTTGGGGTTGCCTATTTTGGCCAACTTGTCGATGACGGGACCGCCTGGGTAGGGCAGCCCCAAGATTTTGGCTGTCTTGTCGAAAGCTTCGCCCGCCGCATCGTCGATGGTCTTGCCTATGACTTCCATATCGAAATAGTCCTTTACTACAACGATTTGAGTATGGCCGCCTGAAACGGTAAGGCACAAAAATGGGAAGTCAGGCACCTCAGTGTGGGTGTCATCGGTGGCGAAATGCACCAAGATATGGGCATTCATATGGTCAATCTCCACCATCGGGATGTTCAAGGTTTGTGCGAAAGCCTTTGCAAACGAGGTCCCTACAAGTAATGAGCCCAAAAGTCCGGGCCCACGTGTAAAAGCGATGGCGGATAATTGATTTTTTTCTATTTTTGCAGTCTTCAAGGCCGTGTCGATGACGGGGATGATATTCTGTTGGTGGGCACGCGAGGCAAGTTCAGGGACGACACCACCATATTGCTCGTGAACCTTCTGACTTGCAATGACATTGGAGAGCACACGTGTGCCTTGGAGTACTGCAGCAGAAGTGTCGTCGCACGATGACTCAATGCCTAAAATATATTCGTTCATAGGTCTCAATTTGGAGGGTCAAAAGTATTAAAAAAAAGATTATCCATAGCATTTTGATTGTTTTTGTGGTGTTGCTGGCCATCATCACTAGTTTTTTTATTGCCATACAAGACCCTATCATTCAGAAGTTTGCGGTTCGATTTGCTGGCGGTTATCTTTCAGAAAAAACTGGTGCCGACATCAAGGTGGGACGTTTGGTGGTTACACCCGATTTTAGAGTCTTGATAGAAGATGTTTCCGTCAAAGATTTGAAAAACAGCGATTTGGCAAGGATTGGTTCGCTCCATTCAAGAATTGATATTGGAGAGCTGTTGGATGGTAAAGTTCACCTCAATCATGTGGAATTGGAGGATACGGAGGCCAATTTGATTCAATATGAAGGTGAGGACAGACTCAATTTTGCATTTTTGTTGGATGCATTTGCCTCTGATACGACCAAGGAATCCAAGCCTATGCCCATCATCGTCGACAAGATTTCCCTGAGGAATGTTGATTTTATGCTTTGGAATCAAAACAAGGCCGATTCCTTGAAGACTGCTAGGCATCTGATGGATTATTCACATCTTGACCTCGATGACATCAATTTGGAAGCCAGCGGTTTCTATATGTTTGGGGATTCCATTCGCGCCAATATTGCCAACCTGAGTGCTACCGAACTCAGCGGGCTCGAACTGAAGCATTTTGAAACGGATGCTTTGGTTTCGTCAAAAGGGATTTTCCTCGAAGGCTTAAAGATGGAGACCAACAACAGCAATTTCGACCTCGACCTCAATATGTTGTACAATGGTTTCGACGACTTCAGCAGTTTTGTCGATTCTGTTGTTTTTGATGCCACAATACGATCAACCGATGTGATGCTGTCGGACATTGGAGTGTTCACTGAAGTGATGTACAAAATGCCTGAGCGCGTGAAGTTTGAAGGTCGATTCACAGGTCCAATCGAGCACTTCCGTGTGGATGACATTAAAGCGGAATTAGGTAAATCCACTTCATTTAGAGGCAGCATAAGTATGCATCCTCTTGATTTTGAGAACGGTGAACATACACTCAAAATTAAGAATATGTATTTTACCTACGATGACTTAGCTAATTTCCATATCCCATCCAGCACCAAGACCATACCTATGCCAGAGTCGTTGCGAGCAATGGAGAACGGGCGATTGTCATTGGATTTCAAAGGATCATATAGTAATTTTTTCTCCGACATTAGCCTTAAGTCAGGAATTGGCGACATAGATGCTTCCATCGCCCGTGCGAAAGACGCCAAGGGCAACAATCAGTTCTCAGGTCATGTGGATGCCGAACGGGTCAAAGCGGGATTGGTGGCCAATGCCCGGAAATATGTAGGCGACCTTGACTTAAACGCGAACTTTACGGCAACCTTCCCCAAAAAGGGCAATCCTGAGTTTTGGATTGATGGCTATGCCAATCAAGCTGAATTGTTAGGAAACCATATTGATGAGGTCAAATTGGATGGTAGCCTCAGCGAGAATCGATTCAAAGGAAAGATTAGGGTTGATGACGATGATATGTTCCTCGATTTCAATGGTTTGGTTGATTTTGAGAACAAAAAGCATCCCAAGTCGGACTTTAGGGCTGTGATTAGAAATGCCAATTTGCATAAACTGCATCTCTTCAACGAAGAAGAAGTGTCTGAGTTAAGTACGAAGATTTATGTCAATATGACGGGCTTCGACCTTGATAATTTGGAAGGCGAGGTTCACCTTGACAGCACACTTTATCGTGACAGCCGAGGCAGTTATTTTATGGAAGACTTCTCAGCATCTCTCGTCAATGACAATATGATGCAGCGTCGCATCAACATCAATTGCGACTTCCTTGATTTCGAGATGGCAGGACAGGTCAATTTTGCCAGCCTGATGATGACGCTGAACGAATATGTCGATTCGTTTGTGCATTTTCCTGTCTGGCAAACCAATAGGGATGATTTCCAGAAATACAAGTTCAAGCACGATGTTGACCAGGATTTCATTGCTCAACTGACACTTAAGGACACAAAGACCATCAGCCGGTTGCTGATGCCCTCTGTGAGCATTGCAAATAATACGACGCTGAAGTTTAACTTTACCTCGCGTTCGAATTCGCTTGATTTGACATTGCGTTCGAAAAACGTACAGGTCGGGGACTTGTCTCTCAACAATTTGGAAGTGAAGAGCTTCAATTTGAGGAATGCGGCTTTCTCTTCGTTTAAGTTGGATGAAATCAAATACAGGAATATTACCGAATCCGATACTTTGGAATTGGGGCTGGATGATTTTGCCATCACGACAAGATTGACCAACGATACCGTTTTCGCACGTATCCGTTGGGATGATGGTCTTGAGGAATACCACAATAAAGCATTGATTGAGACCTATTTCCATCCACATAATTTAGGAGGTATTTTCTCCATTACTCAGGCCGACCTTATAATTAATGACTCCACTTGGACTGTCTCTCCTAACAATTTCATTGATCTTTCTGATGGTCGAGTGAACATTTCCAATCTGATGTTTTCGCATAATAAGCAGTCTATCCTTGCCGATGGATATACTCCTGTAAATGAGGGTGATACACTTTCTCTTCAACTGCGTAAATTCGATGTGTCCAATTTCGACTTTTTCTTCCTGACCAAAGGCTTTAACGTGGATGGCTTCATTTCTGGTGACGCTATGTTGAGTGGATTAAAAGCCACTCCGATGGTCTTGGCCGATGTCAGAATCGACCAGCTTGGCGTTAACGACGACTTGATTGGTGATGCAGTTATTGAAAGCGTTTGGGACAACGAGGACAAGTCTGTGGATGTTGATGCCAACATCTATAACCAAGACAAGCGAATGCTGAACATTTATGGCTCTTACTATACGGCGAAGGAGGACGATAATCTTGATTTCACCGTCAATCTGGATTCGCTACGATTGGCTATTGCTAGTCCGTTTTTGACGGGTGTAGTGTCGCGGATGCAGGGCTTTGGTACGGGACGGGTCGATATCACCGGGTCACTCAAGGAGCCTGACATCAATGGAAGATTAAGGGTAATCAACGGAGGCTGCAAAATCGATTATCTAAACACTTTCTATACTTTCAGCCCGACTGTACTGATTGACAACAAGACTATCTCGTTTGAAAATCTTGTTTTGACTGATACCTTGAACAACACAGCCCTTGTGGAAGGACAAATCAACCACAATCGTTTTAAAGACATCAATCTTGACTTGAAGATGCATCCTAGGTCGTTCCTGGCCATGGCCACGACAAGCCAGGACAATGATAGCTTCTATGGTACTGCTGTCGCCAACGGGTTGGTTACCGTAAAAGGTCCGTTTGATAACATTTATCTTGATATCAAGGCAGGGACAAGGAGTGGGACAAACATTACCATTCCACTCAACAAGGCTTCTACGGTGAAGGAACACGATTTCATTGTGTTTATCAATCCTAACGAAGAAATGGGAGAGGATGAGACCGCCGTACAAGAGGTAAAGAAAAAAAGCAATTTTGCTCTTGATCTTGATGTGAATGCCACCAAAGACGCGGTCCTGAAAATCATCCTTCCTGCCGATTTGGGTCTCATTGAGGCTTCGGGCAACGGTAACGTGAAGTTGGGTATGGCCACAACAGAAGCCATGACGATGTATGGTAACTATACCATTGAGTCAGGTCGTTTCAATCTGAATTTCAAGAATGTGGTGACCAAGATGTTTTCTTTGCAGAAGGGTGGCACTATCTCATGGTCGGGGAGTCCGACCGATGGACGCATCAATGCAACCGGTGTCTATTCGGTCAAGAGCTCATTGGCCGATTTGGGTGTCCAAGTTGACAGCACCTCCTCAACGAGTAGCAATGTCAATGTCGAGTGTCTCATCCATCTGAAGGATGCCCTGCTCAATCCGACGATTTCTTTCGGGATGCGGCTTCCCAATGCCAGTGAGGACATAATACAAACGGTTTATTCGTTGGTTGATACGACAAACCAGTCGGTGATGACCACCCAAGCGCTGTCGCTTTTGCTCCTAGGTAGGTTTGCCTATGCGGGCGGATCGGCTTCAGCCTCGCAGAATCTGGATATTGGTCAACTGCTTTCAACCAAGATGCAGTTTGACATTACCAAGAACTTGAATTTGGGCTTTAGCTATCACTACGGAAACATCGACTCTTTCGACGAATATCAAGTGGCTTTGAGGACACAATTGTTTGAAGACCGCTTGACCATCGAGACCAATGTGGGCTTGATGTCGAGCAACAATGCCAGCAATGTTTCCAATATCGTTGGCGAGTTTGATTTGTATTACAAGTTGAGCAAGGACGGACGGTTGCAAGGTCATTTCTACAACCATTCCAATTACAACACCAATTATAACAGCTTTGCCATTGATCGACGGGCACCCTATACACAAGGATTAGGTCTTTCCTATAGCAAGTCTTTCCGTAAGTTCATAGATTTGTTCAAAAAGCCCTATGTGCCCACTTCCAACCAGCCACTCATTGCGCCAAAAAAACAGAAAAAGAACTGACAATTATGGGAACAACTACCAATTTCAAAGTCTTCCAGGCGTCGGCAGGTGCGGGAAAGACTTTTACGCTCATTAAGGAATATCTGAAGCTTTGTCTTGCCAATAAAGGAACTATAAACAATTTCAGAAACATCCTTGCCATCACCTTCACCAATGCAGCGGCTAACGACATGAAAGCCAAAATCGTGAAGACACTTCGCGAAATCATCGACAGCGAGAAGGTCAATCCTAATTCGATGGAGGCCATATTAATGGAAGAATTGGGTATCAGCGATGCCGAATTGAAAAGCAATTCACAACGCCTGATGACTTGTATTATGCACGACTATAGCAGCTTTTGCGTGAGCACCATCGATGCTTTTGTTCAAAAGCTATCGCGAAGCTTTGCCTATGATTTGGGGTTGCCGAGCCAATATTCAGTCAGTATCGACACGGACGAGGTGGCAGAGACCATTACGGAGCAATTGGGATTGAGAATCAGCGATCAAGACGATTTTTTGACGCGTTTGTTGGTCGACTTCAGCAATAGCCAGTTCGAAAGCCAACGCTCGACAGCCCTTGAGAGTCAGCTTTCCGACTTTATCGCCAAACTGATGACCGAAAAGGCATACCAAAAGGATGAGAAGAACAACATCAAAAACTATTCCCAATACAAGCAAACCATTGATTACCTGAATGATAAAATGAGAAGCTTTGAACAAATCATACAAAGGCATTTGGATGATTTTGGACGCCTTGAAAGACAATATGGTTTCAGAGATGAGTTTTATGCCTACGGACGAAACGGCTTCATTTCATACGTCAGGAAGTTGTCGGCAAAGGTGTACGAACAGCCCAGCCCCCGATTCAATGGCGTACTTGAAAAGGGGAATTGTTTCTCGAAAGAAGGTGAGAAACAGTTAGGAAAAACACAGGTTGAAACCATAAATGCCGCTTTGTTGCCTGTGCTTCAAGCATTGAAAAACGATGTTGAAAATGGATTGGGGCTGTTTCTTTTTTACAAAACCCAAAAGGATTTGCTTTATCTCTATGCGCTACGCGCACAGATTCGGATGGAGTTCGATGCCTTGGCTAACGAAGAAGAGATTGTTCATATCTCCGAATTCAATAAGTTGCTCAATACGGTGATGGGTGACTTCTCGGTTCCCTTTGTGTACGAACGCATTGGCGAGCATTTCCACCATGTGTTTGTGGACGAGTTTCAGGACACTTCTGTGCTGCAATGGCAGAACCTAATACCATTGGTTGACAACGGTTTGGCAGAAGGTGAGATGAGTATGGTGGTAGGCGATGGCAAGCAGTCCATTTACCGTTTCCGCAGCGGCGAAGTGGAGCAGATAGTAAGCCTGCCGGAGATTTATGCCTTGCCCAAAGACGAACGCGAGGCTGCTTTTCGTCAGTTTGAGCAGAATCTGAAAGACAATTTCGCTTTCAAGAATCTAGACACCAACTATCGCTCATATGCCCAGGTTGTCGAATTCAATAATGCTTTTTTCGAATCGGTTTACACTTACCTGTCGTCTGATTTGCAAAAGGTGTATGTGTCAGAAAAGCCAGGCACCAACGAGAAAGTTGACATTGTCCAAAAGATTAACAAAACTAACGATGAGGGTCTGGTGCAAGTGGAGCTCTATGATGACGAAAACCAGCCAAATTACTGTTTTGAAAGGGTAGAGTCCATTATACATGACCTCATCGAGACGAAGGGCTATCAGTATGCTGACATCGCCTTGCTAACCCGTAAGTCGGATTATGGCTCGGAAATGGCCAACTATTTGAACGACAATGGGATTCCTGTCATCTCGCAAGACTCAATTCTGCTTAAGTCGTCCGACAAGGTGCAGCTGATGGTGAACACCTTGCGTTATTTGCTTTATGGTGATAACGAAACGAATGTTGCCAACGTGTTGTTTTATTGGAAGCTGACGCAAGAGCCTGATTTTAATGGGGACATCAGTCACGTTTTCTGTGAAGTGAAGTCGATTGCGCAGGGAGAGACAGCGATTGAGCCCTTGATGGGTTTGGGTGAATCAGGTTTGTTACAAAGTGCCCTCTCCAAGGCGACTTGTCTTTATGACCTTTGCGCCAATTTGTTGCGCATCTTCCATTTCGATACCATCCATGATGCTTTCCTCAATTATTTCATGGAAGAGGTATTCAAGTATCAATCAGGGATAAAAGAGGGTATTGCTGACTTTTTATCATATTGGGACAAAAAACAGGACAAGCTTGCTGTAATGTCGGTAAGTGGCAATGCGGTGAAGATCATGACGATACACAAGTCGAAGGGATTGGAGTTCCCAGTGGTCATCTATCCTGAGGCCATCATCGACTTGGACGAAAAGCTGAACGCCAGCAAGGCGGCTGAGGAATGGTTGCGTCCCGAAGATTTGGGCTATGATGCCATCCCTAATTTGGAAAAGGTGCTGTTCAAATTGGATAAGAACGCGGAGAATATGGGTGGGAAGGCCTTGGAAAAGGTTGAAAAGGAAAAGGAAAGCAATAGATTGGACAACCTCAATTTGCTTTATGTCGATTTCACTCGTGCCGTGCAACGGTTGTATATTATTGCCAAGCAGGGCAAGGCTGACAAGTCCAATATCATCCGTGATTTTCTTAAAGACAAGGAAGGAATGCCAAGCGATAATGCCATGGTGTATCAATTTGGCAGTACCGATTTCTTGAAACCGAAAGAAAAGCAGAAGGAAGAAAAGAAAGAATTAAAGACCGAGTCTGTGGCAGGGGATTGGTTTAGGAAAATCAATGTCGATTCTAATCCGACGATGGTTTGGCAGTCGAAGAGCGACAAGCTATTGCCGCGTGAGTTTGGCGAGTTGGTGCATGAGAAATTGGCGAAGATGCGCACAGCTGACGATATAGAGCAGGTGTTGTCGCCTGTCGTTTCTGATGGCACTATCGATCAAGAGACCGCTGATTGGATTCGTGACAAGTTCTTGCAAATGGCACAAAATCCACTGATTTCAGCAGCCTTCGATTCCTCTGCCAAAGTGAAGACGGAGAGTGAAATCCTTTACCAAGGCAAGATGCTTCGTTTGGACCGCTATGCCGAGCTTTCTGATACCATCTATCTAATTGACTATAAGACTGGTAAGGCCGAAGAAAAGCACCGCGAACAGGTGCAAAACTATGCCAACGCCTTAAAGGAAATGACGGACAAGGAGATAAAGGCGTTTTTGGTGTATTTGTCTGAGAAGAAAGTAGACATTGATGGACCAATTGGATAGTTATTGAAATATCATTCAATACTTGACAGCCGAAATTAAGTACTCTTTCTTAACGCACCAAAGCGTGGCTTGAATACTTCGGTTTTTCATTGGTCGTGGTGCGTAGTATTTGTCTATTGTCTTTAGGTCGAAAACCTTTACCCAACTATCTTTTATCAGTTGTTGGATTTCTTTTGGATTTTCAGCAAAATCGGTAAAGAAATGCTCTTCGACCTTTTTCCTTAAACGTCTGTCAGTGATGATGTCCCCACCATTGAGAGGAAGCATCCATAAATCGAAGTCAGATAATAGTACTTCATTATCTGGAACTTCGATTTCCATCATCATTTCAGCACTATTGTTGCCTTTGTCTAAGGGAGAAAGTGGAGGCTTTTTCTTTTTTCGTGAATCATATTGGTACCATGCCCAAACTGGCATGGTAATTTGCGGCAAAGGAGGCTCGCCAATCCTGAGTCTCATTTGTTCTGCCATCCATTTGTAAGCAATATCATTATGCCTCGCCCAATAACTGATTCTGTCGCAATAGGCTATGCCATTGTCGATGACGTCTTTGTAGAATCCGATTCTTTGCGAAGTCCAGAGTCTCATTATTATGATTCCGCTACTTTTTTGATGCGTTCTGATAAGTCAAGCAAACCGTTCTTGAAGTTTATTAGCTCTTCATCGGTCATGGGTGAGGTTGCTTCACCAAATCGGTCAAAACCATCGATTTTTTCATATAACCAAGTCCCTTTCTTACCTATGTAGTGATTAGAAAAGTCTCTCCACGAAACGGAGATCAATATATCTTGTAGTTTCTGACGCAATGTGCTTGGATGCTCAGTTAGGTGAGTTAAATACTTGTCTGCTGTAAGTCTTTTCTTTTCCATTTGTAAAGCTTTTTTGAATTGTTATGTATGATTTTACAAATTGTGGTACAGGCTGGAGAATTGTTTTTTAACTGAATTCGTTTGGCGGCAGCAGCTTCTATGAATCACCATGAATCATAATAAGGAACTGTAACTTCGGAATAGAATAAGGGAGCATTAGGGTTGAGCTTAGGTGTTTCGCCTGTTTCCCAAACAAGTGCTGAATAGTATTGGGCTACAAAATCGTGAAAAGAGGCATCATTCTGTTCTGGAGAAAGGCAAAGCCCCATTTCCAAATATTGTTCTTGATACAACTCCGCAAGATGAAGAATGGTGGCGAAGTCAAGTTCAATCTTTCTTTTTTTCTTCATTTGATAATAGTATTATTGATTCAGCCCGCAAAAATACATACAGGTTGTTTCAAATCGTGGTACAGGCGAGAAAAGATTATCTTTTCTCGGTGAGATTTTTGTACATCTTGAACAATTCTGCCACGATTTGGCTTTCTGTCATTTTTGGGTCGAAGCCGTAAGCATCCATCACAGCTCGGTCGTTGGCTTGATGGGCTTTGCGGAGGTCGGCGGGCATGAAGGTTTCGTCATACAAGTCGGCCAAGGTGCTGTCGGGATACTTAGCCCTTGCATTAAGGATGGCTTGGGCGGTCTGCTCGATTATGAGCCGATGCTTCCAAGCGTCGGAACCATCATCCTCGCGCCGCTTGGAAGCGTCGACTCCTGGCCAAGCAAAGTTGTTGTAAACAATGTTCACTGAACAGCCCTAACGACTTTCGAGCCTTCCGCATACTACGCGCATCCAAGCGTTATGAACTATACTGGTGAGGATGCCAAATTCATATAGCGTGGCATTTGGAATAATGAGTACGAGATTGCTTGCAATTGTTTCACTAGGTAAAAAGCCGATAGGAACGTACCGCCGTTTT
>JAEEGL010793712.1_pt1 | contig 18631 bp, 14 predicted proteins | sample 9134231 | NCBI WGS metagenome assembly JAEEGL01 (sample SAMN16246548, study PRJNA631951) | gut metagenome | biome: gut microbiome; feature: rumen; material: fiber-attached | host: Bos | place: Iran: Karaj | collected 2018-10 | reverse complement strand
CATCTGCGCACCTTGTTAAAGGATATTTACGGTTTTTGATATCCTCTTTATGTTTTTTTATTAACTTTGCACAATATTTTGCGACTATAATAGTTAAATAAGTGTAAAAGCTTATTGACGATAGCGATGAAGAATGTGATTCAGGGCAGTTTGATCACTACTTTCAGGTGCAATGCACAGTGTAACATGTGCAATATCTGGAAGTTTCAGACTAACCCTAACGAAGAAATAGACGCCTCTTATTATGAGAAACTGCCTGCGGGGTTGCGCATCAACATCACGGGTGGTGAGCCCACATTGCGTCGTGACATCGATAAGATTTTTGAAATCCTGTACCCGAAATCACGTCTTTTAGAGTTGAGCACCAACGGTTACAATACTGCCAAAATCGTTGAACTTGCCAACAAATATCCCAATATCCTTATCCGTGTAAGTGTCGAAGGTCTGCCCAAGATCAACGACGCCAAGCGCGGCATCAAGGACGGATTTGACCACGCCCTGCGCACCATGCTGGAATTGAAGAAGACGAAGTGCAAAAACATCGGCTTCTCGGTGGTCATTTCGCCCGACAATTACGAGGATTTGCTCTATCTCTACGACCTGTGCGTGGCACTCGACGTGGAACTGGGCAACAGCGCGGTGCACAACTCATGGTACTTCCACAAGGAGGATAACCAGATCGAGAGCGAGAAAGCCCTCGAGCAGCACGAGAAATTTGTCAAGGCCCTGCTCACCAGCAAGCGCCGCCACCTCAAGGACCGACTCAAGGACTACGGCCGTGCCTACTTCAACCGCTCCATCCACCGTCGCCTGCGTGGTGATACCGACGAGTATCGTCCGCCTTGCGGCGCACTCAGCGACTTCTTCTTCATCGATCCCTGGGGCAACGTCACCCCGTGTAACGGCAGTGGTGAGGAGTGGAAATTAGGTAATATCAAGGAGGACACGCTCGAGAACATCCTAGCCAGCGACAAGGCTCGTGAGGCTATGGAGAAAGTTCGCAACTGTAAGCGCAACTGTACCTTTATCGTCACCGAGCGTCACGACATGGTGCGCCGTCCTTGGGTGCCCATCATGTGGATTCTCAAGAACAAGTGGCGAATCCGCAAGGGGCAAGACCTCTGCTGGGACTAAAGGCTTTAGGCATTAGGTTTTAGACATTAGGTTTTAGGCATTAGGCGTTAGTATTATTACTTACAACTTACAACTTACAACTTACAACTCTCAACTAAAAACTCATGAGAACGATAGCGGTCATCGGCACGCGCGGTTTCCCTGGCATTCAGGGCGGTGTCGAGGCTCACAGTTGTCACCTCTATACGCACATGCAGGATGTTCATGTGCGCCTCTATCGTCGTCGCGCCTACCTGACTGAGCAGTCGGCCCAATCTTTCCCCAACATCGAGTACATTGACCTGCCCTCAACACGCATCAAGGGCTTTGAGGCGGTGTGGCACACCTTGTTAAGTGTATTGCATATTATGTTTCACCGTCCCGATGTGGTCCACATCCACAACATCGGGCCCGGCATGTTTGCGCCGATATTGCGCTTGATGGGACTGCCCGTGGTGCTGACCTACCACAGCCCTAATTATGAGCACAGCAAGTGGAGCGCGCCCGCCCGCTGGCTGTTACGCCAGTGCGAGAAAATCTCGCTCCGCTCCAGCAATCGCGTCATCTTTGTCAACCGATACCAGATGGAGAAATGCGGAGCCCTCGACAAGAGCGTTTTTATCCCCAATGGCATCAATCCCGTAATCCGTAGCAATTCGACTTCGTTTCTTGACAAGCACGGCATCCGCCAGGGTGAGTATCTGCTCGCTGTGGGTCGTCTTACGCCCGAGAAGGGCTTGGAATACCTTGTCGAGGCGGCCAATCGTCTGCCGCAGGTCAACCAATTGGTCATTGCTGGTGCCAGCGACCACGACAGCGCTTATCGTCAGTCGTTGGAACGATTGGATGTGAATAAGAAAGTTATTTTCACTGGATTCACCAGTGGCGAGGACTTGCGCCAACTCTATAGCCATGCCCGTGCCTTTGTCCTGCCGTCGGTCAACGAGGGTTTCCCCATGGTGTTGCTCGAAGCCATGGCTTACGGCCTGCCCATCCTGTGCAGCGATATCCCCGGCACCCGTCAGGTTGATTTGCCCGAGCAAGACTACTTCACCGTTAGGGACGTCGATTCCCTGTGCGCCGCTATCACTCGCCTGCTCAATACCCCTAACGAGCCCCAACACTATGACCTGCAGCACTACAACTGGCAATCCATTGCCAGCCAAGTTCTGCAACAGTACGATTTGGCAATAGGCTAAGACGTTGTGGCTTTCCCATTTGGCTTTTATTCATTGATATCCTTGCTCTGTGGACCTTCAGGGTCAACAGGAGCGGGCCAGCCCCACTGGGATTGGAGCCAGTCAATTTTGGCGTGGATATATCGCTTGAAATCGCTTTTCTGGTTATCGATGTCATTGTCTGGCCAGCGGGCAACGTCGGATTCGTAGGCCGGCCTGATGCGCTCGACAAATTCATCAATGAAGGTGTCGATATCCAAACCGTTGAACCCCGAGCCATAAAATTCGTTCCAGCGGTCCCTCAACACTTGCTGGAAGTGAGGGAACTTGGCCATCTCCTCGATCCAGTGCGACTTGATGAACGACGGTTGCTCATAGATGAAATGCCCCACGGAATCGGGTCCGTAATGAGCCTCGCGCGTAAACGAGTTGCCGAAATCCCATACCGGGCCGAAAATCAGGCGTGTCGAGTCTCCGCGGTGCTTGTGCATGTAGCAACTGCCGGCAAAGTGCTCGATATCGTCCATGATTTCGCCCACGATGTAGTAATTGATCAGCGAGTCAAGGTCGATGTACTTCTCCCATTCTGTGCTGGACAGGTCATCGGTCTGGATAGCGACGTTGGCGTCGGTGAGGAAATTCTGGATGTAATTCTTCTGAGCACTGGACAGATTCTCGGGGCTGAGTGACAGGAAACAGAGCATGTCCTCCCATGACCAGCCGTCCATATAGTGTTCCTGCACATAGATGACAGTGCCGTCAAAGTCGTTCAGTTCAAGCAACCATCCTCCGGTAATCACGGCAGGGTTGGTCTCCATGTCGGGCTGTTCCTCGATGTTGACACGGTTTTTACCCACGCGTATTTTATCGGCGAGGAAATACAGGCCGATGTACTGGCCGTTGAGCACTACCTCGACGGGCTCCTGTGCGGGAGTATAGGCGAGCCCTAGGCGTCGGCTCAGCTCAAAGCCCATGGTGTTCTTGAGTTTGGCCAGGTGGTCGTCGGCATGGGCGAGAAGGCAGAAGTGGCGGTTCTCCTTCATTCCCAACGGTGCCTGCTTGGCATCGAACTTGATACGGTAGGATTTCTTGTCAAAGTTATCCCAGGTGTAGTGGCCCCGCCCCTTGATGACCATGCCCAGGGGGGCTTCGGGCGAGCCGATAGACTCGTAGCCCTCAATACCCATGGCATCCAGCCACCAGTCGGCGTGCAGGTATTCCTCCTTGCTGTCGATGTTGCGGTGCCCTTCGGTATTGATATACAGGACCGGCATGGTGCCCGAGAAGGAAGGCATGGGCGGCAGTTCGTTGCCCATGATGCCGTCGATGATCATGTTGATGTCGGCGATGTTGATTTCGCGGTCGCCGTTGACGTCGGTGGCGTAGTTGTAGAGCCCATGATACTTTGCACCGCCGACGATTGAATCGATAATCGCGTTGAAATCGGCGATGGTCACTTCCCAATCGCAGTTCACGTCGCCACGCGGACGCAAACCGCCTTGACCACTCAGCGTAATGTTATATAGCATGGTGACCATGAGAAATATGTTCAGTCGTATTTTCATCATTTGGGTTATTTAAGGTTAGACATAATAAAAACGTGATTAGCATGTGTTTATTGCACCAATAATCACACAATATTCGGGAAAATGAATCTAAATAACTTAGCGCCTTTGCTGCTTAGTGAGCGACGGGTTAATCGAAATCATCTTGCGGGCACAGGCTACGTTGGTCAGTTCTTTGCCTTCCCTGACACAAGCCTTATGCATCTTGTCATAATTATTGATGACTTCAATCAGGTCGTTCTCGTCCCAGTCGTCACGCGCGACACCTAGCCCGTTGGCAGCGATAAATGAAGCGGTGGAAGGTTTTGTGTTAGTTACCACAGGTGTGCCGCTGGTGATGGACTCGGCAATGGTGACCATGTTGAGGTCGTTACTGGTGTCCACGAGCAGGGCAAGTGAACGCCTCAGTGGGGACGCTAGTTGCTCATGGGGCAAGAAGCCATGGAAAACGACCTTGTCCCCAATGCCTAATGTGGCCACTAAACGTTCCAGTTCCTGTCGCTGGTCTCCGTCACCGATGATGTCCAAGCGGTAATGACGATAGGAATCATTGCCGACAAGTTTAGCAAATTTAGTTATAATCCTGTCAACTCGCTTGCGCTCTACCAGTTGTGACACCACAATAAAAGCGTTATCGTGTTCGTCGGTAGGGTAGAGGGTGTGGGCATCTGTGCCGTGATCAACAATCACGTCGCTGACGTGGTCGCTATAATGACCAATGAATTGCTTGGCGGGTTCGCTGCGGGGTACAATAGTGACATGGCGCATGAACAGGGGGAGCACTATATTGTGCCAAAAGCGTGAGGGCAGCTGGTGCATTAACCGCTGGTGACGATCCATCTCCTGCCAGATGATCAGGCGCGAGGGGCACACCCGCGAGGCAATGAGTGAAGGAATCTGAAAGGCTTCGCTGGTGATAACCAGGTCATAACCTCCCGCATGCTGCTTGAGCCACTGGCGCATCCCGTGAGGCCACGGCAGCAGCGAGGGCTTGAACACCTGGGGCAGCCGTGAAGGGAAATAGATGACCTCAAAGGGCAAATCCCTATCCTCGCCTGTCGGCTTGAACTCCTCGGACGCCAGCAGTGTCACCTGGTGCCCCAGCTCGATGAAACCGCGCGCAAAGTTACTGATCATGCAATCGCGGATGGACTCCTTGCGCTTGATGATGCCATGCTCGGCTGTCGAAAGGATGCAGTTGATGATCAGTATCTTCATGCTTGTTGCGGTCATAGTGTGCGCAAAGTTACAAAAAAAGGGCATGAGTTACCGTTTAAGACGCATTAAAATCGGTTTTCGGTCAAAATCGAGGCTTTGAAGTAATTGTTGCCCTGGTTGCGGCTTTACCTCGAGATGCTGTTGCGGCTCACCTTGCGCTTGTTGACTCTATTGACGTTGCGGAACAGGTCCTGCTCGCCTTTCACGCCGCGGAAGACGTTGTTTTTGATTTCCAGCTTGTTAAACTTGGCCTTGTCGCTGGAACCGGTTAAAAACTGTCCGTTTCCCGACTTGATGGTCACATCGTTGTAGTTGAACGTCACAGACCCTTCAGAGGCGAAGTTGTTGAGGAAGAAGTTCACGCTGTTGCTGACAAACGTGTTGCTGGTGAAGTCAATGTTGAGCAACTTGATGTTGTCGCAATAGATGCGTGTCTCGCCAGCGAAGTAATTGTTCCTGGCATTGAGGGTGAATCGGTCAATACCCTTGCTGGTGCTGAAGTGGGCGAGACGACCGATGCCCTTGAACACATTGTCCCTCATCGTCACCGAGCCGTCGTTGGAACCGCAGTAGATGAGTCGTATGCCCGCATACTTGCCCGTGTGGGGATTGACGGTCACATCGTCGGTGACTTTGTTGCCCACCAGCGACACATTGCCGCGGTAGAGGTGCAGGAAGATATAGGCATTGTCACCGTCGTTGTTGATGACCAGGTTCTTGTTCTTGACGGTGTTGCCAATCAGGTGGATAGTGTCGCCAGCGGCACTCTCGTCCTGAATCGTAAAGTCGTCATGATAGTATCTCCTGTTGCGGTCGACGCTGTTGTTGACGATTTGGTTGTTTTCCAAATAGATGTCATGGTGGACATCCTTGGGCGAGAATCCGATGAAGATGCAACGCGTGCAGACATCACTCACATAGAATTTATTGTTCCTCAGGTGGAAGTTGCTCGTGGTGCAGCGGTCACTGTCCTTCAGGTCGTTGGTGAAGAGTGAGAAAATCATGCCGCAGTTGGCCTTGGGGTCCTTGTCGCTGCGGTCGTATCCACCGTAATAGAACTCATTGTCCTCGACAATGATATCGGTGCGGCTGGCGATACCGCGGACGTAATCGCGCGTGTTATCGACTACGTTGTCAAAGAAGGCCAGCGTCTCGTCCTTGCCGTACTTGTAGAACTTGTTGCCGCTCACCCTGACATTGTGCATCTCTCCCCTGATCCAGAGGCAGCCACCGGTCTCGCAGTTGTTGTAGTTGGTGATGATATTGTCGGTGAAGGAGACGTTGGAGCACACGTGCAGGTCAAAGTTGGTGATAAAGGCGTTCTCGAGGTAGCTTTCCACGTGATTGACATTGACACCGTCGGCATGGTAGATCTTGACGGCATAGCGCTCGCCGTCTTTCCACCAGATGCCTTCATGCCGCTTGATATCGAAGGCAATGTCGCTGATACTCACGCTGATAGGGTGGCTGGGGGCGCCGTAAAACTTGAAGAAGGCATCCGAGATATAGGCCTTCTGGCCGTTGCGGCTATGTCCATGATTGAAAACAATCTTGGAATGCTTGCTGCCCTTGCCCTTGATGATTACATGACCGCGGCATTCAACCGTGCCGTCGATGGTGTAAGAACCCTTGCCGAAAGTGAGAATCACAGTGTCGTTATAGGTCGCCCGTTCGCACATCGCGCGCAACTGCATGGTGAAATCTCCCCTGATGCCATCGGCATCGATGTTGATGTTACGGGCCTGTCCCATAAGTGCCGTCAAGCACATGAGAACAACAAGACCATTGTATTTCAATAACTGTTTCATAGCCAATCCTCCTTTGTTTTTATCCATTAGACCAAAACGCAAAGATAATGTTTATTTCCCAATCCCACAAATCTTGACTCCTATAAAAGAGGCACCAATGGTTGGATGTGTCTTAACTCTTACTTGTTATTTTGTCCGTGCTGCGCACGGAGAAATTAAACGAAAATCTGTATTTTGATTTTATTTATGATTTTGTTAAATTTCTCGGCCGTTAGGCCGATTGAAAACCTAGAGGCTTATTATGAAGTGCCCCTATCAATGTTGTTTATGTTGTTCAAATATTGTTATAGTTGTTTGATGATGGTGGTGAGGGTGGTGCGGAGGGCTTCGGTGGCGTACTGGCTGTCGTAGAGGGGGCGGGTGCTGGCTTGGGGTGCCTGCAGTGAGCGCTGAATCGCGGCCGCAAGTGCCTCGCTGTCGCCAGTGAGGAAGAACTCGATGCCCTGGTAGCCTTCACAGGTTTGCTTAAAGAAGGGCAGGTCGCTCAGCACCATCGGTTTGCCGAAGTAGCTGGCGATACTGGTCACACCGCTCTGGGTGGCCGAGATGTAGGGGTAAACGACTACAGCGGCACGGCTGAACAGGTCCTTGAGTTCGCTGTCATCGATATAGCGGTTGATAAATATGATATTGCCATTCTCCTTTTTCTGCCGCTTGAAATAGATGTAGCCCGACCCAGCGATAACCAAGGGCAGACTTTGGAGCTCGGGGTGGGAGAGATAGGCTTCGTAGAGCACATGAACCCCTTTGTATAATTGCACGTTTCCAAAGAATAGGATGTACTCTCCGTTCACGTCCTTCAGTTCGGGTGATGACGCGTTGCCGTTGGCTATGTCATCGGGCACGAGAGAGGGAAATGGGGCGTAATAGACTTTGTGATAAGGATACCGCTCCTTGATCTGCCGCAACTGCTCCTTGCTGTTGGTGATTTGGCACTGCGTGCGCCTAATGATACTTTGTTGAGGACCTTGAACAAGGATTCTGTGCTTGAGCCATGATGCCCAACTCTCAAACTTGGAGTCATGCCCCACTGCATCGTGCACAGTATAGAGCAGTCGGGCTAAGCGTTGCAGACGCTTGACTGTCCTTGACAGGACGAGTTCCCCAGTGAGGCAATAGATGAGTTGGAGCTCGTGGTCGGTTACGAGACGCTCAATTTCCTGAACCAGACGAGTCGGATTGAACCGGTAAACCAATTTGTTGAGTTTTGAGGTCGGATAATCAATCCAAGTGACGGCATCGGTGGGCAGGTCGTCAAAGTCGTGCTTGACGCTATCATCCTTGGCAACGATTAGAACATGGTCGCCAGGTTGCCACAGGGTGTGGATGATGGCGTTGGCATAGGGCCTCATACCTGCCGCATACTCGGTGGCGAGAAACAATATATGCTGCCATTCTTGTCTCATGCGAGTTGGGGCTTAAGGGGTTCCTCTTCGCTTTCTGCTTCTTCCTGGCTTTCTTGAGCAAGGCGGCGTCTTGATGCCTCGACGGTCTCAAACTCGGGATGCACTTCGGCTGCATAGTGGCTGTTGAGTGACAGGGCGAGGAACATGAGTGACAGGCTCAGCACTTGTGGCGTGAGGGGTGCCCAATCGCTGTTACCCTGTGTGAGCCAACAGAAAATGACACCAAGCCCTGAGATGTTCAGAATGTTGTAGTAGCGGTTCTGAGACTGGCGCGTTCGTCGCTTGAAGGTCGCGATATACCAGATGATAAATGCCAGTATGGGCAGGAAACCTAAAAGACCCAATTCCACAATCAGGATAATCCAGATGTTGTGGATGGGGTTGGAGAACATAAACTCTTCGGGTTGCCAGATGTCAGCGGCATCAAACACCTGTTCAAACATGACCGCCGAACTGTTCTCCACCAGATAAACGAGGTGGGAATTCAGTCCCACCCCGACGATGGGATGGTCCTGGAAAATCTCATAGCCGCAATAGTAGTGCATCAGGCGGGAAGTCGTCATCTCGTCCAAGTCCTCGATATCGCTGAACATGAAGCTCAACGGGCCCGTGAGCAGCAAGGCAATGAGGATGCCCAGCGGGATGATACCCTTCAAGATGCTCTGGAAACTCAATAACTTGTAACGGCGATAGACATAGAACACCACTATGCCTAACAGGGCGACAACCGATGCCAACAGGGCGCTGCGGCTGGCGCTCAGGATAATCACGATAAAGGCCATGGCGGCAAACAGGGCACTCTCGCGGCGCTTATAGGCCGTGACAAAGCAGGCCGCAAAGAAGCCGAAGTAGTAGGACACATAGGTGCCCAACACATTGGGGTGGCCCATAGTGCCCACGGCACCGATACGCTCCTCGTTGCGCGTTGCCGCTTTGCTGTCAAAGATCTTGACAGCCGACTCCATGCCAAGGGCAGGGTAACAGATGGCCAGCAGGAAGTGTAAAATGACCGTTGCCGCTAGACCCATGTAGATGCCACGAACCACATTCTTGACCGAGAAACTGTTGGTGAACAGATACATGAACACAGCAAACGACAACAGGTAGAACACCTCGACCAGCGTCTCGCGGCGCGCCAGGTTGTAAGGATTGAGCAGGGTGTAGCCCGCGTAACCCAAGAAGAGGAAAAACAGCCATAGTTTGGGCCGCCGGATGCGCCACTGTTTCTGGCGTGCAACAATCCATATCAGCAAGAGCCCCATGGCATAGAACGGCCAAATCGAGAGGCTGTTGCCAAAGGACCCCGTCGAGTCGGCATCTCCCTTGAGAACCGGCAGGAACAGGCGTGCAAAGCAGCACGAGAATGTGTAAATCGCGATAATAATCTCGAACAGGCGCTCACGTGTCAAGCGGTTGCCTTCGCGTGCGATGAAAAACACCAGCGCGAAGGCCAACGTCACGAATATGAGCGCTCTATCCATCTACCAGATGACGTGTGGGGGTTAATCCTCGTCCTTGGTGTTGCCGATGCCGTAGCCGTAGGTATTGTCGTTGCTGGGCTTGGTATCGTTGAGCACAACGCACATGTTCTTCAACTGCTTGTTGGCAGCGATGCGGTTCATGAACTTGATGAGGTTGCGGCGCGTGTAGTTGGCACGTGTCACATATACGGTGGCATTGCTGTACTTGTCCAGGGCAAAGCTGTCGCTCACCTGGGCCACGGGAGCCGAATCCACGATAATCACGTCATAGTGCTCACGCAGGTCGTTGAAGAAGTCCTTCACGCGGTCGCTCAGCAGCAGCTCCGACGGATTGGGCGGGATAGCGCCTCCAACGAAGACGTCCAGACCTTTAACCTCCTTGCAGGGCTGCGCAATCTGGTCCAATGATACATCGCCACGTGACAAGTAGCTGGTCACACCCGGCATCTCGTTGAGGTCGAGCATCGAGGCCAACTTGGGCGAGCGGATGTCCATGCCCACCAGTGCCACGCGCTTGCCTAGCAGGGCAAACGATGAGGCGATGTTGGTACTGATAAACGACTTGCCCTCGCCACTGACACTGCTGGTGACCAGAATGACCTTGTCGTCCTCCTTGTTGAGCAGGAATTGCAGGTTGTTACGCACATAGCGGAACAACTCCACAATCGACGAGGTCTTGCCGTCCTTGACCACGAGGGGGGTGTTGTGGCGGTTGTGGTGAATGTGGCCGATAAAGGGCACCTGGGAGATCTCCTCGAGTTCCTCCTGGTTGGAAAACTTGGTGGTAAACAGGTCCTTCATGTACACGAGCAGCATGGGCAGCATCAAGCCTGCCAACAGGGCCATCGCCAGGGTGATCATCTTGTTGGGGCTGATGGGCGTGCTCTCGGAGTAGGCGTGGTCCACGATCTTACCCTTGGGAGTCGTGGCGGCAAGCACGAGGGCATTCTCCTCACGCTTCTCGAGCAGGAAGGTGTACAGGGTGTTCTGGATACCCTGTTGGCGCATCAGTTCACGCGCCTCTCGTTCCTGGGTGGGCACCTGGCCTAGGTCTCCAGCCGTGGCATTGGCCTGGCCGCGCACCTTGTTCAGTTGCAGGTCAACCCCCTTGATAGAGCTGTTCAGTCCCTGCAGCACGTTGTGGTGCATGGTCTCGATCTGTTCGTCGATCTGCTTGAGGGCAAGGTTGTCGCCCTTGGCCGACTGAGCCAACTCTTGACGCTTGGTCAGCAGGTTGTTATAGGCCCTGATGGACCCTGAAGCGGCACTGGAATCCACTTCAAAGGGGATGTAACTATGCTTGTTGGCGGGATTGCTCACAAAGTCCTTGACCATGCCGAGGAGTTGCTTGTTGGTTTCAAGTTTGACGATGGCACGGTCGGTAATTTCCTGCTTGGCGACGGCCGACTTGACCTGCAACTCGGGATCCACAATCTTGTGGGCACGCTTGTAGGACTCGATATCGGCCTCACTGCTGGTCAGACCTTTGTAGATGAGCGCCAGTCGCTCGTCGATGAATTTTGCGGTATTGATGGCCTGCTCGTCCTTTTCGTGCTGGCCGCGCTCATTATACAGTTCGATGAGTTTGTTCAGGATGTCCTTACCGCGCGACTTGTTGCTCTCGGCGATGTTCAGGTTGATGCCGTTAGACTTCTTCGAGGCCAGTTTGACCTTGATGCGCTTGTTGAGGCGTTCGCCGAGCATCTGGTTGCCGGTCAAGCGGGCGGTGATGTGGCACGGTTTCCCTTGCTTGTAGCGGTCGGTAGTCTTGATGGCAAAGGTGCCATAGGTGGTCTTGAGTGTCGTGGGTAGGGTGACGCCCTTGACATTGGCCAACTTCTCCTTGCCGCTGGTGGCCTTGATGTCGGCCTTGCCCGTCTTGTCCAGGTCTATCTTGAACTTGACGCTCGACAGGGTGTCAAACATCTCCTCGGGGGCAATGACCTCGATGGGCGAGGTGTTGTAATGGTCTTTATCGGGCTTGTACCATCCCTTGTCCTCCAAGTAGTTGTGGTTGATGCCTAACTGCTTGACGACCTGGGTGCACAATTCCTGGGACGAGAAGACGAGCATCTCGTCATCGACCTTGCTGCCCTGGCCCATGAGCTTCATGCTCTTGAGCAGGTTGGCTCCAGCCCCGGCGCCATTGTCCTCCTGGGCAACGAGCACGACAGCCTTGACGTTATAGATGCGCTTGGCATACTTGAGATAAGCAAATGCCAGCGCCATGCAGGCCAATAATGACAACAGGAAAAGCCACCAATAGCGCCTGTACTTGCGGATAAATGCGCTGAAATCCACAATCTGCTCCTCTTGTTGAGCGGTGGGAGGTGTATTTAATTTTGCCATGATGTTCTAGGATTGTGATTATCGGGTAAGTGCGATGATGAGCGATGCGATGACTGACACACTGCTCACGACGGTCGAGATAACCGACAGTTTAAAGGCGTTATTCTGGTTATACTTGGAATTGTCGATGCGGATCTGGTTGGGCTCCACATACACGACGTCGTTCTGCTTGAGGTAGAAGTAAGGCGAGTTGAACACATCGCTGTTGGTAAGGTCCAGGCGATGGTAGGCGCGCTTGCCCTTCTCGGTACGGATGACGTACACGTGGTCGCGCTTGCCATACTCGGTGAGGTCACCACACTGTGACAGGGCATCGAGGATGGTGAAATGCTCATGACCTGAATACACGCGCTGCGGATTCTTGACCTCGCCCATGACATCGACCGAGAAGTTCACGATGTCAACGCGGACGTAGGGGTCCCTGACGTCCTTGGCGACCATGGCGGTGATGTCCTTGGAAATCTCGTTCAGCGTCTTGCCGTTGACATAGATGCGGCCCAGCACGGGCATCATGATGTAGCCCTGATCATCGACGATATAAGTCTGGGAACGGGGCTGTGTCGTCTGGCGCAGGTTGCCGCGGGTGGCGGGGTTGTCCATCGGCAGGTTATAGGCGGCGGTGGCTTCGGGCACGGCCGACGTCACCACGATGACCAATTCGTCATCGGGCTGAATGCGGATAGGATAGATGCCTTGCGGATTGGGCAGGTTGCCGTTGGTGCTGGCTTCCAAATCTTTAAAGTAAGCCAAGGTGTTGTTTCTGGATGATGTACACGACAACAGCGACGCCGCTGCAATCAGCATTATAAGTAATCTTGATTTCATACGGTTGTTAATTGAATAGTATTTATTTACTATCAAAACGAGGATAACGCCCAATTATTTTGTCGAGCGTGCAGTTTTAGTGAATTTTGCCAGTATCTGCTCACGCAGTTCATGGCGGCATACCCATGCCATCACTGCAATAGCGGCTATCATGAAGGCGATATCCACCAATTTATTGTCATTATAGTAGAAGGGTACGAAGCTCAACAGCATCATTAGGATGGGCACTACCGTGCGCTTGTCAATTCTGAGGGCGAAATACCGTTTCATGTCATGCCAGCGGTAGGTGAACAGCACCAGATAGGTCACCAATTGGGTCACGATCACGCCATACACGCCCAGTGGCTTGATCAAGGCGAAGTTGAGCGCCACGTTGACGATAGCGGCGAGGATGATAGCGGGCAGGGTGCGCGGGGTGTCCTTGGCGCACTGGTAACCCATGTCGAAGAAGGCCGCTAAGGCAAATACCACAGCCGACAGTCCCAAGGGGTAGATGAAATTGAGACTCTCGCTATATTCATCGGCAACCAGCCAGCCGTAATTGACCTTGAGCATGAACACGTAGCTCACCAAAATGAGCGCCAGCAGGAAGATGTAGCTGTTGAACAGTTTGGAGAAGAAGCGGTCGCGGTCAGGGCTTTCATATTGCAGGATAGCGGTCTCCTGCCATGCCTGGTAGAAAATGATGGCCAGCGTGTTGATAATGCCTGTGAATCGGATGGCGACAGCATACACGCCGTTGATGTCCAGCCCCAGGAAATTGGTGATGAACAGGCGGTCGCTGCTTCCAGTGAGCCACCAGCACAACGAGCCCGGCAGCAAGGGCAGCGTGTAGCGCAGGATGTCGCGGCCCACTTGGCCGGCATTCAGGCTCCAACGCGTGTGGCGCGTGATGAGGCGCACGCGGGCTTCGACCAGCACAAGAGCGAGCACGCGGGCGATGATGTTGGCCATGAAAATTCCCTTGATGCCCCAACCCAGTCCAGCGACGAACAGGATGCTGAACAGGCCGATGCCCAAGGCCGACAGGATGCCCACGGTGACAAAGGCGCGGTTGTTGCCTAATCCCCTGAAGACCTGTGAGTAAACCTCCTGCAGGGACATGGCAATGAGCAACCCGAGGGCATAGCCCAGATAATGGATGTTGGTGAATGCTGCCAGCACTGCGGCAATGATGCCCGACACGGCAATGGTCGTCAGCATCGTGTGGGACACAAAGGTGACGATGCGCTGACGCTGCGTCTCGTCATCACAGTCAAGCAGGAACCTGAAGGCGCCGTCTCGCAGCTGCACCGTGACAAAGGGCATGAGCAGCAGGCAAACGGTCAGGCACAAATCATAGTACCCAAAGTCGGACGTGTCATGTACAAAATAGGTATACATCGGCACCATCATGAATGTGATGATCTTTGAGCCGATGTTACCGATGGCATATATGCCGATGTCCTTCAGGAACTTAGAACTGCGGCTTTTTGCCCTATTATTTGTCAAGTCGTCTGTTTGGGTCATTTTTGCGGCTGCAAAGTTACAAAATAATTGAGTTTTTACACCTTCTTTCGTTAATTGTTTGTAATTTCGCACCACTAACCGCAAATGCGGTGTTACCAATCATCGCTTTTCAATGATAAAGACAATCAACTCGTGGCGAGGACTCATGGCTGTGACTGTGGTGCTCTATCATGCCGGTCTCGACTGGATATGGAACATTGCAGTGACGGGTGTGACGTTTTTCTTCCTTTCCAGTGCCTTCCTGCTGGCGATGAAGCATCCGTTTGACAGTCTCTCTTGGCGGGACTACCGCAGTTTTGTCGCCCGTCACGCCATGCGCATCTATCCGCTTCATTGGTTAGGCCTGGCGGCGCTTATCTTGATTGCCTTGGTTTACAATCCCTCTGTCATTGACTGGGGCGCTACGGCGTTGAGTGCCTTGCTGCTGCAGTCGTGGTCACCCGTCCATGATGTGCATTACGGCCTTAACCCTGTCGCGTGGTACATGAGCGCGCTGGTGTTGTGCTACCTCGCTTATCCCTTGATTGCCCGCTGTTTCGGCCGTTGGCGCTGGCGCTACAAACTGCTGTTGGCGGCGGGATTGACGCTTGTCTTGGGCTGTATTCTAGTTCCACTTGATATTCCAGGGCGTGAAGCGGTGTTTGTCAATCCGTTAGCCCATGTGGTTGACGTGACTGTGGGCTTGATGCTCCTGCATCTGTATCACGTCCTGCGTGACCGCTATCCCGTGGTGAGTTACCGCACGGCAACGCTCATCGAGGTAGGGGCCATATTGCTGCTGGCTCTGGTGATAACCATCAATGTGACAACCACGTGGCTCAAGCCCTGGGAAGATGTCATCATCTGGTTCTTGCCTCAGGGGGCGGTTTTGCTGTCATTGGCGTTGCTCAACGGGCAGGAGGGCGCAGTGGGGCGTATGCTGTTAGGCAAGCCGTTGCAGTGGTTGGGCAAAGTGAGTTTTGAGGTCTATGTGCTCCAATTTGTGGCCTTCATGATATTCAATTACTGGGTTGCCCCATTCGCTGGCCATTATGGTATCAACATCTATGACAAGCTGGCGTGGTTCGTCTTCCCGCTCTTGTTGCCGTTATCCTGGCTGGTGAACCGTTATTTTACCCGTCCTCTATCCAGGCTTTTCAACCGATGAAAAGTCCCTTATATTCCTTTATATAATGATGTGTTCTTGATGATAACGCCGTCCTCTCGCTTGCGTTTTGTAACAGTTTTTTACAATTTGAGCAATATCGGGGGGAAATCTGCGTTATTATGGATAAATGGACCTGACTAAGCTTAGACATATTGCATTAATATTGCTGTTGCTGCTGGGGTGCGCGTGCGTGCATGCCCAGGACAATGACATGATTCTGAACCGTCCTTATGCCGACGTCAAGCGGGTGCATTTAGGCTTCTCGGTGGGCATGAACTTTCAGAATATTGCCATTACCAACAACGGCTTTGTTACCAGTGACGGTGAGGAGTGGTATGCCGACGTGCCCGCTCATTCGCCGGGTTTCAGTGTGAATGTGCTGGCCGACCTCCGTCTGCATGAGCACTTCAACCTGAGGGTGTCTCCTGGCTTATACTTTGGCAACAAGGTAGTGCGGTACCTCAACTACAGGGGTAACCCTGAATGGGCCGATCAGACCCATTACAAGCAGAGCCAGAATATCAAGTCCACTTACATTGTGGTGCCCATCGACTTGAAGATGAGTGCTAAGCGTTATCACAACATGCGCCCTTACTTCACAGGAGGTGCGATGTATACGTTTGACTTGGCTAAGGATCATAGCGACCAGTTGCGTCTCAAGCACAGTGACGTGATGCTCACCGTGGGCATGGGTTGTGATTTCTACATGCCGTTCTTCAAGTTTTGTCCTGAAATCAAGTTCTGTTTCGGCTTGAAAAACATCTTGGAACGCAACCGTCCCGATCTTGAGAACAACGAGGAGATGTACCGTTTTACTCAGAGCGTGAACAAGGTCAAGAACAACATGGTGGTGGTCACCTTCTTCTTTGAATGAAAACGAGCAACAGTTGATGACAATAAAGTTGCATGACATAAAACGATTGCTGGTCACAATGACACTGGGTGTCGTTGTGACGCTCAGTGCATTGGCACAGGCCGATGCTGCGATGTCTCACTTCTGGGTGGGCAAGTCCTACTATAACCCTGCGGTTGCCGGTGACGAGAATGTCATTCACATGAACCTGGGCAGCCGCATGCAGTGGGTGGACTTCAAGCATGCTCCCATGACCTTCTTCCTGACCGTCGATATGCCCTATAAACTGCTCGAACAGCGTTTGGGCCTGGGCGTGAAGGCAGAGTTTGAACGCATCGGTCTATATACCAACACACGCATCGGCGCCCAGATCGCCTGGAAAAAGCGTTTTGGTCGCAAGACATTGAGCGTTGGTGTTCAGCCGGGTATTTATTCCCAGACATTCCGTGGCCGTGAGGTTATTATGCCCGAGGATGATGCCCATCAGGGCAATGACGAGGCCATCCCCAAGCAGGACGTGTCGGGCACATCGTTCGATGCCAATGTGGGCGTTTACTTCTCTGCTCCGCGTTATTGGGCGGGATTCTCGATGACTCACGTCACTTCGCCTAAGATTGAGTTGAAGACCTCGCGTGACGCTATTGACTACTACGAGTTCAACGTCAGCCGCACCTATTATTTTATGGGTGGCGGCAATATTCCTATCAATAATACGTTATTTGAAATACAACCATCCGCGATGTTCGTTACCGACACGAAAGCATGGACCGCTCAGGTGGCCGCCCTCATGCGCTATAACCGCATGCTCAACATTGGCGCCGGTTACCGCTGGAAGGATGCCGTGACTGCCTTCATCGGTGTGAACCTCAAGGATGCCTATATCGGTTATTCCTATGATTACCCGGTGTCAGCCATCAGCAAGGCAACCTTCGGTAGTCATGAGGTGTTTGTCACTTACAACGTCAAGCTGGATAACCGCGAGAAGAACAAGAATAAACAAAAAAGCGTACGCTTAATGTAAGAATATGAAACAACTATTTCTGATACTGTTGGTCGCTGTGGCGACCGTTTCATGCAGCTCAGTCCGCAAGGGTGGATCCGGCGGCGGTGAAGTGACCGGCGTTGGAGCTGCCGCGTTTAACGAGACCACCCCCTACGGCATGGTACTGGTAGACGTGGGTTCGATGCGTGAGGGCCCCAACGAGCGTGACTCGGTTTGGGGAATTGACTCGACAGCCCATGGCATCTCGGTCGATGCCTTCTGGATGGATGAGATGGAGGTGAGCAATTCCAAGTACAAACAGTTTGTTTACTGGGTGCGTGACTCGATTATCCGCGAACGCCTGGCCGACCCCGCCTATGGCGGCAACGAGGAGTTCAAGATCGAGGAGGACAAGGAGGGTAACCCCATCACTCCGCACCTCAACTGGAACAAGGCCATCCCCTGGAAGAACCCCAGCGAGGATGAGGAGCGCGCCATCGAGAGCGTCTATCGCATCAACCCCATCACGGGAGTGAAAGAACTTGATGCGGCCCAGATGAACTACCGCTTCGAGATTTATAACCTGACGGAGGCTGCTAAGCGTAAGCACCGCTTCGACGCCACCCGCCGTGACTATAACACTGACCACGAGGTGGATTTCACCGCGCCCACCATCAGCAAGGACACTGCCTTCATGGATGACGAGGGCCGCATCGTGCGTCAGACCATTACCCGCGCGCTGCAGAGCGATTACGACTTCCTGAACACTTACATTGTTAATATATATCCTGATACCACTTGCTGGGTCAACGACTTTGAGAACGCTTATCAGGAGCCTTACGTGCGCATGTATTTCGCCAACGGCAATTACAATAACTATCCCGTTGTGGGTGTGAGCTGGGAGCAGGCTAACGCCTTCTGCCACTGGCGCACTGAGTTCTTGAAGAAGTCACTGGGCAACCAGGGCATCTATGTGGAGCCTTTCCGCTTGCCCACCGAGGCCGAGTGGGAGTTCGCTGCCCGTGCGGGCCAGAACAAGAATAAGTATCCGTGGGATGGCGACCTGCCCCTTACCGTTGACGAGGGCTGCTTCTATGCCAACTTCAAGCCCGACGAGGGTAACTACGTCAAGGACGGTTACATCATCTCGGCTCCCGTGGGCACCTATGAGCCCAACGACTACGGCCTGTATGACAT